>Ga0247844_1000386_pt1 | contig 94282 bp, 88 predicted proteins | sample LaCtaG_FD_192421 | JGI IMG/M metagenome (GOLD analysis project Ga0247844, IMG submission 192421) | Freshwater microbial communities from meromictic Lake La Cruz, Castile-La Mancha, Spain - LaCruzMarch201714.5m_1 | ecosystem: Environmental > Aquatic > Freshwater > Lake | place: Spain: Castile-La...
AAAGAAACCATGACTGATTACACTATTAAAAATGATCCTTCACAGACTCATCTTGCAGAAATTATTTTTTTACCGGCCCCCGCTCAAGCTCCAATTCCGAAGGAGAAAGATCGGGAAGCAGCCTAGTATCAAAAATGTCTCCTGCCAGAATTTTTGCCATTTGTTTTTCCTGAGCTTTACTCAAATGTCTCTTTAAAATCATTTTTTCTTCCAATACATTTTTTCCATTTTTATTTTTGCAAAGTGAAAATACAATTTTTCCCTTTTGATCTTCTGCATTTTTAAAATGAATCCCCTCATGTTGTGATTGAATTTTTGAATTTTCAGACACTTTTTTATAAAGATGAAAAATGAGTGGGCTTCTTTTTCTATCGCGCTTCATTTTTTGGCACATTCCTTCAATGGCAGGATCAAACCGAAGATCCACATACTGATGGCACCAATTTTCCTTTTGTCTTTCTAATGGACATATTTCTGATCTAGCGCAGGGATAAATCACTTGGTACTGATTTGAAGCTAAAAGCAATGTTCGCATGGATAACATTTTTGCAAAGGATTGTTTAGTTCCTGGTTCTAAAAAAAAAAGATAAGTGGGATTTTTTTGAAGAATTTCTGAAATAACAATCTCCACATTCATTTCATTAAGAGAGTGCCCGAAAAAATAAGTGGAAGTCCCTCCCATCTCAGGAAGACTCATTATATTATTATAATACCTGCAATCAAGATCTCTTAAATAATAATCTAGAACTAGGTCTGCAGCTTTCCTCATATTCATAGATTGTTCAATTAAATAGGATTTTTGCAATTGCTGAGTAGGATTTCTAGAAATGATGTTAGCGTACCATGCTAAAGTATAAGTCGCTGGCCCTGCTCCCACATCCACAAATTCTGTCTTAAAAAGATCCTCTTGAATTTCTAGAGGAAGTCTTGCAAGACAGGTTTTTAGCCGTCCTAGGTGGGTTGAAAAAAAGTAAAAAATATAGGCCGATACCTCTTTGGAAGAATAATCTTCGGTTAATTTTCGAGTATGATTATAACAATCCTGCCACTTCAGAATTTCGCCAATAAGTTCATCATCATTTTTAAATGGGATCAGTGCAATTTTTTTGCACTCTTCCCAGGTGGGTCCCATTGTTGCAAGTCTTAACCAATCCATAAAAAATGAATTTTAACTAATGACGTTTTTCTAATGGAACATAATCTCTTAAGGCTGATCCCGTATAAATTTGTCTAGGACGGGCAATTCGGTGAGCTGGAGAATCAATCATTTCCTTCCACTGGGAAAACCATCCAGGCATTCTTCCAAGGGCAAACATGGGCGTAAAAAATTCCGTGGGAATTCCCATGGCGCGGTATATAATTCCAGAATAAAAATCCACATTGGGATAGAGCTTTCTATCGACAAAATATTGATCTTTTAGGGCTTCTGCTTCAAGCCCCTTCGCTATTTCAAGAAGTGAATCCTTAACGGCAAGATCTTTTAAAACCGAATCACATTCCACTTTTATAATCTTTGCCCTAGGATCAAAATTTTTATAAACTCTATGCCCAAATCCCATGAGTAAAAAGTTATCGTTTTTATCTTTTGCTTTTAAAATAAATTTTCTGAAATCGCCCCCATCCTTATGAATGAGTTCTAACATTTCAATCACTTTTTGATTTGCCCCACCATGAAGAGGTCCCCAAAGGGCATCAACACCTGCCGACATGGATGCAAAGACATTGGCCTTTGATGAACCCACCATTCTCACTGTGGAAGTGGAACAATTTTGTTCATGATCAGCATGAAGAATAAGTAAAACATCTAAGGCCTTAGCAACGAGAGGTCCCGTTTGTTTAGGGGCATTAGTTCCAAAAAACATTTGTAAAAAATCAGAACAATAATCTAATTTTGGATTTGAGGGAACATAGGGCAGTCCTTGGGAGTGTCTGAAACTTGCAGCAATAAGAATTTTCGTTTGAGCGAGTAATTGGCAATAGAGCATTTCCTGATCTTCGATTTTCGATGGAACTTTTTCACACCATTCACTTTGGTGCCCGCTTAATGCCACCAATGCACTAGAAAGCATAGACATGGGATGGGCATTTTTTGGAAAAGTTTTAATTAATTGATGAATGCCTTCAGGCACAGTTTGTGTGGATGCAACCTTATCATTAAATATTTTTAACTGAGCAGCTGTGGGTAAATTTCCATGAAATAACATGTAGGAAGTTTCTAAAAAATTTGAATATTCAGCCAGTTGATCAATGGGATAACCACGATAATTTAAAGTTCCCTTATCTCCATCTAAAAATGTAATCGCGCTATAACAGGCACCAGTATTCATGAGTCCATTATCCATGGTAATAGCACCAGTTTTTGCTCTTAGTTCTCCAATATCAAAACAGGCCTCACCCTCAGTTCCAACTGTCACAGGAAGCTCAATTGTTTTTGAATCGAATTCTAGTTTTGCCATTTTACCAGTACTCATGAAGATCACTCCTTAAAAATAAAAATAGAAAAATAATGTTAAAAATATAATTCAAATTAACTTAGTGCTTAACTTAATGATAACCTACTTTTATGAATTTTAGCGGGCAACTTATTAAGGCAAGAATAATAAAAAGATACAATCGGTTCTTGGCCGATGTCACCACTCTTGATGAAAAAAAGTTTACTGTTTATGTTCCCAATACGGGAAGTTTAAAAACCTGTTGGGAAACTGGCGATGAAGTTTGGTTGGAAAAATCCACTAATCTTGATCGCAAATTACCCTATACTCTTGTGGCCATTCAAAGAAATACCAGTCTAATCGGACTTTATTCAGCCCTAGCAAATAACCTTGTGGAAGAGGCCCTTACCAATGGAAAAATGGAGGATTTTGGTGAGATAAAAAATTGCCAGAGGGAAGTAAAGCACGCGAGATCGCGATTTGACTTTCTCCTAAATGATTCTACCTATGTGGAAGTTAAAAGTGTCACCATGACCCATCCAGAAGGGCTTTATCCCGAGACAGCCTATTTTCCCGATGCTGTCACTACCCGCGGAACTAAACATCTTGAAGATCTCACTTCCATGAAAAAATCGGGACTAGATACTGGTATCATCTATGTGATTCAGAGGGAAAATATTAAGGATTTTGCGGTGGCTGATTTCATTGATCCCGATTATGCTAATGCCTTTGAGGAAGCGCAAAGATGGGGAGTAAAATTTGCCTTCTATAATTGTTCATTTAAAATGACTGAAATTGGCACATCTTCCATTAACATTCATCACTCCCTCCAATTAAGATAATACAATGAATCTTTTTATCGATAGTTCTAATCTTACAAGTTTTTGGGAGGATGATTTTTCTCCCGAAAAAAATCAATCCCCATTTCTTGGAAAAATTGGAGGAATTCATCTCTATAAAAAAACGAACTCTAACATTAAACAATTCACCCAAAAAAATCTAACTCAAATTGAATTTCAAAAACTATCTCTCTTTCTTTCAAGGCCCTGGTGCGAGCATTTTCCACTAGAAAAATTTTGGGAGGAATCCTCACTTTCACTTAATGATGTCCCACCTAATCCCTTTACTAGAAGCTCCATTAATTTCTCCGAAATCTGTTTTTATGGAGGCAGTTTTAATCCCTGGCACGAGGGCCATGCAGAGTGTGTCCAGTTATTTGAAAAAAATTTCCCAAAAATTCCTCTTTTTATTTTACCAGATTATAATCCTCTAAAGAACCAAGTGCCCCTTAAAGATATTCCCTGGCCCCTTGATCTTGAAAATTCACTTCTCCTAAATGGGAAAAATTCATTTCTTTCCTATTGGTTTTTGCCACAACTTGGAAAAAACCCAACCTATCAGTGGATGAAACATTTTACGGTGCTAAATAAAAAGCTATCCCTACTCATGGGGCTTGATAGCTTTTTGAATTTAGAAAAATGGATTAATTACGAAAAAATAATAGGTATTCTTAATACTATTTATGTAGTTCCAAGAACAGTCGATAAAAGTCTGAAAAGTTTTGATGAGCAACGAGCAAAATTACCAGTAACACTTCAAGTATATCTGCTCCCAGCTCATCAATTTATGAACATCTCTTCTACAACATTAAGACTAAAATAATTATTCCATAGGATTTTATTTCATGGATCACATTCTTATTTTAATTATCGTGGAAAATTCTTGTCCATTTCAAGGGCACAAACAAGAGTCAAATGAGTACTTCTAACATCACCTGGAGTTATTTGATCATAACAATTTTTAAATGATTTAAAGGCCTCTCCACCTCTTGCAGTAGCGTATCCTAAAATGGCCTTAGAAGCTGCTTCCGAAGCTGCAGCAGAATTTGGGACATTTTTCTCAAGATCAATGGCACATTGAAGTTCTGGAAAAACTGAACCATTCTTTAATAGTTCACTTCCATAACATTCATTAAATGCCTCATAGGCTTCATTATTATTTCCAAATGCATAATCGAATACAGCTTCGCTGGCTTTTATATGTGCTAGATCCAATTCAGTAACTTGAGCATGGGAAGTTAAACTTACAAAACCTAGAAATAAAGACACTATCAAATTCTTCATATAATCACCTTTTATTTTTTTAACAACAACGTTGATAATTCAATGATAGAGGAATTAGATATTGGGGGAGATTTTTTGATGATTTTTTGATGATTTTTTGAAAATATTACCTGAATTTTGAAAAAATTATCTGCAAAGTTTGTACCTGAACTAAATCTAGTAGGAATTTAATAGTGGTCATCCATTTTGTTTTTTGGAGGGGCTGACTCTTACTGGTGGAGAAGTATCCTAGTTCTTGGGGAAGTTCATCCAAAGGATATGTCCCCTGAAATTATTTTAGAATTATTAATTGATGAAAAATTAACTGAAAAATCTCAAATTAATGAAGCTAATAAAAGTATTACTCCAAAAACAAAAGCCATTCTATTAACAAAAGACTCACTTAATTCAAAAATTAATGCAAATTCTTCTGATTTATAACTAAATGTGACACTTACTAAAAAAGTTTCACAAAAAAGGAATGGACTTAATTCCCGAAACTTATCATTTTCTGATTTAAGTAGTTACCTAGAAGATAACTACTTATATGCTTCTGTTGTTTTAAACCACTTAGTTATTGATCAGTGGCATAATCAAAACTTGAATCCTAACAGACAAATGGTGACTACCATTACAGGTAAACTTCATTGTGAAAAAATAGTTGAAGTGGCAAGTGGAACTTCCGCAGATGAAATTCTCTTTAATTGTAAACAAACTAATCTTGATGAAAAATTAAAAGTTGAAGGAAGACTCTTTAACAATGAATTTAAGAATTACTCATTGCTTCCTGAAAACCAGGGTTTTCTTTACGATTTTATTTTCTAATAAAGTTTGATTTTAAGCATTTTTATAGAGGAGTCTTGGTAAAAAATGAACCCTTTTTACCAAGACTTCAAAATTTCTTTTAGAATCCTGTCATTTTTACGAGGTCCTTTACAGACTACCCACTTTTCATCTATCAAAGACATAGTTAAAAAGGTGGTTACCTATGAACTTTCCCCTATTTTCACGATTTTTATTCTTAACATTGATTTTATTAGAATTTCATAATATAACTCATGCCCAACCCCTTTCCCGAAGCCAATTTGAAGAACAGATTTTAGAAATTTCCACCATGATTTTATTTGATGCCGATCGACAGGCCACTGGATTAAAAAAATCCAACTGTCCTGCTGGTGTAAAGGAATTTCTCTACGTTTATGAATTAGAACTTAGTCCAACAAAAATGCAAAATAAGAATTTGGCGATTAACTGCCAGGATTGGCAAAAAGTGACTCAATATATATATGAATTAAATGTCATTTATAAATCCACCCAATTAAAAAAAGTCTCTCTGGTACTAGCGGAAACTCTGGATAATGCCCTATTTGATCATGTGACGAAGGCACTTCTTGTTCCCAAAACTTTTTCCATTGAGGCTCAAACTAAATTTAGTAGTGATGTTTTAACCATCATGGGACACGAATTCGGTCATTTTCTCCTTGTGCAGTTTATTCCAGGATTTAATCCAGCAAATGTTAGTGTTGAAGAAAGTTTTTATCTAGTGGCCGCCTCAGAAGTTCTAGCAGATTTATTTGTGGTACTAAAAAGCCAAGATCCTAAAATAATCTATAAAGCATTACAATTTACTAAATCTTTTCAAAAAAAGCCTGCCTTTAAAGCATCTGCAATCGCTAGAGACTTTTCTGAACGTAGTAATGAACTTGAAAAAGTGGAATCACGCCTCAAAAATCAAAGTAAACTAAGTATAAATACCTTTTTAAACATGCCCCATAACTTTTTTTCTCCAATTCGTTATCACCTATGGAAATACTATTTTTCTAGAACTCTTAGTAGTGATCAAAAAAGAAATTTGGCCATTCAAACTGGAAAAGTTTTTTTAAAGGTTATTAAAAGAAATATGAGAAATATTTCTGAAAATTCAATGACAAATTTTTCTTCTTTTAATAGAGCAGTCGTGAAAGAATTGGACCTTTCATTGACAAAACTTTAGACGGCCAGTCTATAAATTCTTCAAAGTACATTGACCCTGGTATGTTGGTGGTTAAAATGAAGAAAAGGACTTAATGCTATGCCAACAAATATAGGACCCATTCTCCCCCTAAAAGACCAGATCCTTCAGTGTACTCTTAAGGATGAACAGGGATTAAATGACTTTCAAAAACTTCCAGATGCTCTCGGGATTGAAATTCCCAGAGTAGGTATTACTCGTTTTAGGCTTCCCTTAAAATTTAAGCATGGCCCTGAAATCATGCATCACGATGCCACAGCATCCATGTATGTGCATTTAAGTAGCGGGAAAACGGGCATCAATATGAGTAGGCTTTGTGGGATTTTACAGCAGGAAGCTGAATCTTCAACTGTGGATTTAAATTTTATGAAAGTCGTCCTTTCAAGGTACAGGGATGAATTAAGAGATAATGACCAAGACCCTCTCATGAAGGAAGCATTTTTAAAATTGGCTTTCGCATACCCCTTAAAGCAAAAATCTCTAAAAAGTAATAATTGGGGTTGGCAGTATTACCCCTGTGAAATTTCCGCCAAACAATCGGATAAGGGCGAAGCTTCCATTTTGATCACTATTAAATATGAATACTCCTCCACCTGTCCCTGTTCACTTTCCATGGCCAAGCAATATGAAAGGGATTTTGCCGAGGGAAAAACCACTGAAGGAAATGGCATTGGCGTTGCCCATGGCCAGCGCTCTGGCGCAACCTTAAAAATAATGCTTTCTCCAGAGGGATTAAAAAATCATTTTTTTATACCTGAAATTGTGGAACTTTTGAGACGGGCCATTCCAACGGAAACCCAGAGTTTAGTGAAAAGAATTGATGAACAGGCCTTTGCCATCATCAATGGATCCAACCCCATGTTCGTGGAACACGCTTCTAAAAGACTGCACCAGGTTTTAAATAATCAACCAGAAATTTCCGATTGGTTAGTTGAACTTGAACACTGGGAATCACTTCACTCCCATAATGCTGCTGCAGTTATTTTTAAAGGTGTGGCCGGGGGTCTCAGACAGGATGATCTTTTTGGCCATCAGTAATTAAAATATTATCTGTTGATCTATCAATAAAAAAAATTAGGACTTAAAATCTCAGAAACTCTGTGTCAACATTAGAACTTAATTCACTCTTCTATTTTTAGAATTAGGTTTTACTGATGGCAAAAAAAATTCTGTTTTTTATTTTACTGATCCTTCCTTTTTTACTAATGAATTCCTGCTCATCATTGATTCAAAAACAAGCTGTTTCAGTCACTGCTGGGATTGCACAAAAGGGACAGGGAGAAATAAAAAAATTATCCACCTGGACTGATATCTCAACAGGACTACCAGCTCAAATTGTCTTTGCTGAAACCATGCTAGCAAGTTCACCAGAGGATCTGGGACTATTAGGACAACTCATTCAGGGAAATACGGCAGCTGGATTTCTCATTAGTGAAACACAATATTTAGAAGCAACTAGTGAAAAAGATCAAAAAAATACTTTAAGTGAAGCCAAAAAATATTATGTCAAAACCCTTGAACATTTTGCAAGCTACTTAAAAGTGAAGGGTTCTAGCTTTGATGAACTCCTCAGTGGGAGTGGCAATGCTGAACTTATTAGAAAAACATTATCTAATAAATTTTCTAACTCCGATTATCCAACAATTTTTTATGCAGCCCAAGCCTGGGCCAGTCTCATTAATTTAAGTCGTCAGGATATTAATCTCGTTTCAAATCTTCACGTGCCTAAAACCATGATCGATTTCGTCTGTGAAAAAAATCCTCAATTTGAAGAAGGACTTTGCCAGATATTTCAGGCCCTCTATGAATGGGGCAGACCAAAAATGCTTGGAGGAGATCACAAACTGGCCTTTAACATTTATCAAACATTAGAAAAAACTTATCCTTCAAATTTACTTTATCCAGTGCTCGCAGCTCAATTTGCCCTACTACCCAATGGAAAAAGTGAAGATTGGGATGCTCTAAAAAATAAACTTAAAAATTCATTTTCTGAATTTAATAAATCCCTTGAACAACCTGGATACTTAAAACTTGGTTTAAAGGATGAATTTTATCAACATCCACAATTTAATATCTTTAATGTGGTGGCACAAAAAAGATTTGAAAGTCTCATTAAAAAAGAAAAAGAATTGCTCGTACAATAGTTAACAATATTCATTATATTAAGGATTTTTTATGTGCTCAAAGTTACTGCTTTTTTTAGTTTTACTTACAATGACTTCACTTAAAGCAGCCTCAACAACTACTTTAAAACTTGCCTTTCTCGCCCCTGAGGGAGTGACTTGGTCTGTGGGAATGCAAAAAATTGCTGATGCTGTAAAAACAAAAACCCAGGGTCGCGTTGAATTCAAATTGTATTTTAATGGCGTGGTTGGAGATGAGGCCGATGTCCTAAGAAAAATTCGCATAGGACAAATGGGTGGAGGCATGTTTACGGGAAAAACCCTCGGGGATATTTATCCAGATATTCGCGTCATGGAAATTCCTTTTACCTTCCATGAAAAATTACAAAAAGCTCTTCCAGCTCTCACTACTTTGACTCCAGATTTTAAAAAAGAAATTGAAAAAAAGGGCCATCAGTGTTTGGCCATCTATGAAGTGGGACATGTTTATTTGGCCACAACGAAAAAAGTAAAAAGTTTAGATGAATTAAAGGGATTAAAAATTTGGACATGGGAAGGTGATAAGATTGCCGAAACTTTAATTAAAAATATGAAATTAATTTCTGTGCCACTTGCCCTTCCCGATGTTCTTTCATCACTTTCCAGCGGAATTATTGATGCCGCCTATGCTCCACCACTTGCTCTCATGGCATTGCAATGGCATACCAAGGTAAAATATGTCATTAATCATCCTATTGCCTATGCAACTGGGGCATTACTTGTTTCAAAAAAAGAATGGAACAAAATAGCGCCAGCAGATCAAAAAATTATTACCGAGACTGCCGATACAGAAATAAAAATGACTAATGAACAAACTGAAAAAGATAATGAAGCAGCAGTGGCTTCCTTAAAAAAAATTGGCATTGAATTTATCTCTTTTCCAGAAAAAGACTATGCAAATGCCCTTCTCATTCGAGATGCTGTCAAAAAAGAATTAGAAGGAAGTTTTTTATCAAAAGTCATGATTGATAAATTAAATAACATTATAAAATAAAGATATATCAATATGGTCATATTACATTTTTTTAATGCATTAGAAAAATTCACTCAAAGTATTGCAAAAGTACTACTTCTTTTTACAGTGATTCTCGTATTAATTTTATCAAGTCTGAGCATTATATTTAGATGGACTGAGCAAACAAATATGTGGGTTGATCCACTCAATAGACACTTAATTTTTCTAGTCATTTTCTTAGGTGCTACTCTTGCCGTAAAATCAAAAAAACATTTAAAACTCGATATTTTAACTCCTATTTTAGAACATAAACTAAGTACTAAATGGAAACATTTCATTGATAGCCTCGTCCATTTTGCAAGTTTTATTATTTGTCTCGTTCTATTAAAATCCTGCTATCAATTTTGGATTTCAGAAAAAGAATATCCCCAGGAAGTTTTTTTAGGAATTCAAAACTATCACCTAGTCGGACTAATACCTGCTGGAATGATTCTATTAAGTTTTGCCTTTTTCATAAGATCAATTACTCTATGGGGAGAGAAATAATGACCCCAATTATTTTATTTTCCACCATTTTTCTACTGGCCCTTTTTGGACTTCCACTTTTTGCCGTCATGTCTGCTGTGGCACTTGGACTATTTTCCCTTGCAGGAATTGATTTAGCTGCAGTTGCCATAGAAATGTATCGACTTGCTAGTTCACCAACAATTATTTCCATCCCACTTTTTACTTTAGCTGGTTATTTTTTAGCTGAATCAAAATCTCCAACTAGGCTTTTTCAATTATTTTCTAGTTTGATTGGTGATATTCCTGGAAGTTTGGCGATTGTGTCTCTCATTGTCGCTTCTGTTTTCACTGCTTTTACGGGAGCTTCAGGGATTACAATCGTGGCACTTGGTGGTCTTCTTTATCCCATGCTTTTAAATTATGGTTATTCGCAAAAATTTTCCCTTGGCCTTGTTACCACAACGGGATCCCTGGGACTTTTACTTCCTCCAAGTTTACCCATTATTTTATATGGGATTGTGGCAAAAGTTGATATTGATAAATTATTTTTAGCAGGGCTACTTCCCTGCCTCATTCTGATTCTACTCCTTGCGGGCTATGCTATTTATCAAGAGCTAAAATTTCCCATAATAAATAAAAAAACTGCACTTCTAAATAGACCCACCATCAAAAGTGCTCTCTTTCAAGCACGATATGAAATCCCCCTTCCCTTTATCATTTTAATTGGACTTTATGGTGGCTTTTTTACCACTTCTGAAACTGCAACTATTACGTTGCTTTATGTTTTTGTAATGGAATTTTTTCTCTATAAAGATCTAAAAATAAAAAATGATTTTGGTAGAATTGTTGCTGAAAGTATGGGTCTGGTAGGAGCAATTTTACTTATTTTATGTTGCGCACTGGGACTGACAAATTATCTAGTAGATGAAGAGGTTCCTAAAAAAATTCTCTCCCTCTTCCAACAATACATTCACAATAAATATTTATTTCTCCTTATTCTCAATATCTTTCTTCTTATTGTGGGATGTCTCATGGATATATTCAGTGCGATTATTGTCGTGCTTCCACTAATACTTCCCATGGCAGTGGCCTATGATATTCATCCTATACATCTGGCCATTATTTTTTTAACTAATTTAGAAATTGGCTATTTAACACCGCCAGTAGGAGTCAATTTATTTATTGCCTCCTACCGATTTAATAGATCCGTCATCGAAATGTATAAAGTCAGTTTTCCATTTCTCATCATGCTGCTTATTGGTTTATTAATTGTAACCTATGTGCCGCAGATCAGTTTAATTTTTATAAAGTAATAAAATTAATCATTACAAACTGCACCAGAATTTGGAATATATGCTTCCACTAATCTTTCAATATAACCTCTTATTTGTAATACATTTTCGTCAAAACTTGGAGAGGCACTGTAATGTTCACCTGGAGTAAAAGCACCACCCTTTGATGATCCCTTTGCATGCTCACCTGGAGCTAAATAATCTAAACGAACTGAAACAACGTGTTGGTATTTACTAGATTTTCTAATTGCATTGGAATTAGGAAAAACAGAACTAAACTCTTTTTGAGTAGCTGTAGGTAGCATTCCAATATTTAGCCCTAAATCCTTTTCACACCATTTTAAATCCTTATAAGCTCTTTCCTTAATTGATTCATTAATCCCATCGTCGTGGCTAAAGACCTTATCATAAAGACAAAGTGAATAACCCTTTGCTGAAATTAATTTCTCCAGTTGAGCTGATCTTGCTCTATCTTCATTAACGCCTAAAACAGATATATATTTATAATGCATTGGTCGAATGGCAAAATAACATTTTTTTGCAGCAGGAACCTCCTGTGCATGGGTAATCGTAGATAAAACTACTGATGAAAATGAAGTTAAAACTAAGAGTAATGAAGTAAAATTTTTCATATTCAACCTTTTTCCATTAAAAAATTCTCAAATAATAATTTAATGATACTTAAATTAGATAATTGATAATGGTTTTTGTTCATATCGTTGTAAATTTAATACTTCAGTATGTAACAAATACAAAAATATTTATGGAAAAATTAGACACTATTTAGAATTGAAAAGAAAAATGAATATGAAGATCCTGTCCCATACGCCATATGAGTTTCTTCAGTAATAATGAAGGAGTTTCATAAAATATTTTTTCAAAATTTAACTGATAAGCAGGTCTTTTATAAAAAAAAAGTTCTAATTTTTTAGAAAAATCCTCAGCGCCAGTATTTGGAATGATCATTTCTAAAATCATTTTATTTTTAGTAACTTGATCAGGAAGATTATCACATTTTAAATAGCGAATTTCGAAGGGTAAATCAAAAAAATGAAAACTGATTTTTTTTGAATCTAAAAAAAAACTCTCATCGATGGCAACTTCAAATTCAAAAAGTTCAGAAACCACATGATAGATCATTTCTAATTGAGAAGTACTGTAAATCATTTTAGGTAAGGATACTTTATCCATATCATTAAATTATAATGGGATAAGTTGAGAATACTAGAGTTGTTTAAACTCTTTTCCATCAAATCTAAAAGTGACTTTTTGATCCTCATACTGCGTTTGGATGTTTACTGGACGTTTCCAAATTTTATATAAATTATTCAGTGTTTCAGAGGCATATTTTAAATCTAAATCAACGCCATAATGTTTATGGAAAAGTAGAAGTTCCGATCTATTATGAAAATTATCATCCACCACTTCAATGATGGGTTGTCCAAAATTGGTTAATTGGGAAAGAAGTTTTTGTTTGATCGCTAAAAAATCCCTGGTTTCAATTTCATGGCGCTGGGTTTTTGGATTATACTTATAAGTGAAAATCTGTTGTCTTAAACAAAATTCCTGAGTTAAAAATTCATCTATAAATGAAATATCGTTGTGACTTTTGCGAACTTCAAAAATTTTATCTCGCCCTAACATGGTTTTTTTATCCCAATTGGCCTTAGCATGCATATCTTCACATTCATTATACTCTTTTCCAAACCTGCCAGTATTCCAACGAAATTCAATGTCTCTAAATAATTCAATGCCAATCTTATAGGGATTAATATTTTGTTTTGACATGACCATCACACCTGCATGCTTATCAGCAAAATCAATAATTTCAGAAGCATCAGCAGCACGTTCAGTCATAATTCGTGAATGCCAATAGCTGGCCCATCCCTCATTCATAATTTTTGTCATACGTTGTGGGAGAAAATAATAGGCCTCTTCCCTTAAAATTCCTATAATGTCGGCTTCCCACTCTTCTAGGGGTGCGTACTCAATCAAAAAATAGAGCACATCTCGCATGGGTTTTTTTAATGAATTATGGGTTTTTAATATTTGATTTGGATCCTTGGGCGCAGTATTTGCATTAGCTTTTTTTAATTCATCTTTTTGTTTGCTCTTTAAAAACGAGCGAAGTGCATCGCTGGCCCCCTTGTCGGAATCCAAATTCATACCCTTTTCTTTTTCATAAATCTCGTGTTGGTCAGTACGACTTCGTTTTACTTCAGAAGTTTCAAAAAGGTGATTAACATCCAGTAAATTTTCTAAGGATAGTACTTGATCAATAAATAATTCCACGCGATCTTGCCCATATTTTTCCATGAATCTTCGAATTTTTGATCCGTGGTTTGCCATCTGATCCATCATTCGGCGGTCGGTGTTTGCAAACCAAGCATTATTTTTAAAAAAATCATTGTGTCCATAAACGTGGGCCATCACCAGTTTTTGATCAACCCAATTATTGGCTTCTAATAAATAGGCATAACAGGGATTTGTATTAATAACCATTTCATAAATTCGTTGAAGACCATAGGCATAATTTTTTGAAAGCTGATCGTAGTCCATTCCAAATTTCCAGTGTGGGTAACGCGATGGAAATCCGCCTTGTGCAGCTAAAATATTAATAGTTTCATAATCACAAATTTCAAAAATTTGCGGAAAAAAATCTAAACCATGTTCAATAGCATAGGCTTCAATGGTCTGTTGAAGTTCTTTTAATTTTCCAGTGATAGGTTTACTTCTTAACAAGCTATTTTCCTTTTCCTAAAAAATCCTTAATAGAATCCAAAATGCCATCTTTATTTTTAATTTTACTTAAAATCATTTTTTCAGATTTATCTCCATAGGCAGCCACAAGGTCCTTAAAAAATTGTCCTGAACCATAGCGACTTTCCACTTGTCCATAACAAAACATATTCACTTTTGGTAATATGCTGTCATTGAGAAGTTGAAGACAAAATTTTGTATCTTCAGCAGACCAGTTATCACCATCAGAAAAATGAAATGGGTAAATATTCCACTCATCGGGATTATAATCTGCTTCAATTATTTGGTGGCATAGTTTATAGGCCGAAGATATAAGTGTTCCGCCACTTTCCCTTGTTTTAAAAAAGGTATCTTCATCAACTTCTTTAGCAGTGGCATCGTGAATGATGTAACGAATGGCAATATCTTTATACTGACTTTTTAACCACAAATTTATCCAAAAACTTTCTGTTCGAACTATTTCTTTTTGCTCATCACCCATGGATCCAGAAACATCCATCATATAAATGACTAGTGCAGAATTTTCAAATTCAACTTTAGCATCACTGGATCGATATCTAAAATCTCTCTTTGTAGGAATAATAGAAGGATTTTGAGAATCATAATTACCTAAAGAAATCTGGCGCTTTAGGGCTTCTTTATAAGTGCGCTTCACGTGCCGAAGGGAATCAGGCCCAGTTTTTCCTATGCTCGTATATCTGGAAACCTGTGATTGTAACTGTTTTTTTCCCTTAGGTAATATATTAGGAAGTTCTAATTCTTCACCTAAAATTTTTGCTAGTTCAATGGCAGTTAATTCAACTTCTAATTCTTTTTTTCCTTCACCTTCTCCAGCCTCACCTTGCCCAGGTTGAGGTTGTCCATTGGGATCCTGTTGAACTGGATCACCTTGTCCACCCTCACCCTGCCCAGTACCACCTTGAGATTTATCGCCAAATTTAAATCGCGGAATATCAATACTAGGAAGTGGAATTTTATAAACTTGATTGCCCTTGGGCACCAGTTGCTGTCCTTGGGAAATATAACGTCTTAGTCCGTCGCGAACTTTTCCCTTCACGATTTTTTTAAAACGCGCTAAATCTCTTTTTACAGGATGATCCACTTAATATTCTCCTTTAGCTTCAAAGCTGAAAGATAATTTATTCCTTAATCGTATCGCCTTTAGCAAAAATGGAAGCGACATAATTAAGAGCATCAGTGGCGCAAATATCGCAGTAACCAAAATTTTTAATTAAACGAGTTTTTACAACTTCAATTTTTTCCTGGGTTTGTTTATCAACCACATTAGAAATAATAGTCGTTAATTTAATAGTATCTTTTTGATCTTCAAACAATTTTAATTCCAGTGCACGGTGTAATCTCTCATTGGTTTTGTAATCAAATTGTTTTCCTTCAATGGCAAGTGCCCCAATATAATTCATGATTTCTCTTCTAAAATCATCCTTTCGAGATTCAGGAATATCAATTTTTTCTTCTATGGATCGCATGAATCTTTCATCAGCTTCTTCTAATTTATTAGAATATTTATTTCTAATTTTTTCCTTTTGCGTGTAGGCCTTCACGTTATCAATAAAATTTGCACACAAAGTTTGAATGGCCGATTCATCCACTGAAATTGCCTTCATCACATCATTTTTTACAATGTCTTCATATTCCTGACGAGTGGCTGCTAGAAGTTCTCTATAATGATCTAATTGATCTGGTGAATTAATTAATGCGTGGTGCTTTAAACCAGATTCAAGTTCATTAAAAACCATGAAGGGATTTAAACATCCCGTGTGAGAATTTTTAACCAGAGAATTTGAAATTTTATCTTGAATATAACGAGGAGAAATTCCCTCAAGACCCTCTCTAATAGCTTCTTTACGAAGTTCTTTTACATTGTCTTCGTTATATCCTGGAAGTGTTTTTCCATTATATAATTTTAATTTTTGAAGTTTCGTTAAATCGGCTTTTTTTGGTTCTTCTAAACGAGTGAGAATTGCCCAAGTGGAGGCCATTTCAATAGTATGCGGTGCAATGTGAACGGGCAAAGTTTCAGAATTAAAATCTTTTTGGTAAATTTTCACTTCTTGATCAAGACGAGTAATGTAGGGAACATCAATTTTTACAGTTCGATCTCGCAATGCTTCCATGAACTCATTATTTTGTAATTTTTTATACTCTGGCTCATTAGTGTGTCCTAAAATCACTTCATCAATATCAGTTTGAGCAAACTTTTTTGGCTTAATAGATTGTTCCTGAGAAGCTCCAAGTAAATCATATAAGAAAGCCACATCAAGTTTTAGCATTTCAATAAATTCAACTAGACCACGATTAGCTATATTAAATTCTCCATCAAAGTTAAAGGCCCGTGGATCAGAATCCGATCCATAGATAGCAATTTTTCGATAGTTAATATCACCAGTTAATTCCGTGGAATCTTGATTTTTTTCATCTTTAGGTTGAAAAGTACCAATACCTAAACGATCTTTTTCTGATAATACTAATCGCTTAATTCTAATATGTTTAATCACTTTAGACCAATCGCCCTTATACTGTTTCATATAAGCTTCGTAGATATAACGGCAAGCAGGATTAAGCTCACCTTTAACTTTTAATTTAATGTGAGTGATTTTTTTATTTAAATCTTCAATGAGCTTCATTCTTGGGCCCATTGGCAATAATTTTAGTGGCTCTTCATGCATCGGACAGGGAAATATTTTTGATCCACCAAGAATGGGGCTTTCGCTTTCATCAAACCACTCAAATGTATAAAGAGCGCCATCATCGCGTCTTGAATAATAATCAAGGCCTTTTTTCATGAGTCTAGCAATGGAGGATTTTGCTGATCCTACTGGGCCATGGAGAAGTAAAATTCTTTTTTCCGTACCATATCCAGCAGCAGCAGATTTAAAAAAATTAACAAATTTCATTAAGTGAACATCAATGCCAAAAATGGCATCTTTGCCCTGACCAACTGGATCATCAAAAAAATGATAACGAACAATATCTTTTTTATATTCAGTATAACGAGAAGTTCCAAATGACATAATCATGTCATGAATTCGCTGAAATGAATTACGAATAACTAATGGATTATTTTGAACAATATCCACATAATCTTGGAAAGTACCTGTCCAGTAGAGATGTGAAAAATCCTGTGGCGAATAATACTGGGATACAAATTGATTGATATCTGTCTGTTTCATTATCACTCCCTGGTCAAAACTCACAATTTAATTAATACATTTTACTAATATGATTATTTATTAGGCTTATTTAATATTCTAACTCAAGAATCTTGAAGGCTGAAACCATTATTATTTGAAGATAACAAATTGTTATCTTAATTATCCTACACAAAAACTCAAGAATGTTTAGCAAAAGAGAATGCTCGACATTTTCGCAAGTTATCATAAAATAAAAAAAGAACATCTTTTAAAATCCATTAACTCGAGCTAGGAAAATTTGTGCCCTTACTTTGCTCTGGACAATCTGATAAAGGTCTAGTTCGAAAATCTAATCAAGATTCTATTTTGATTAATTCCTCACAGAAATGTTTTGTAGTAGCTGATGGAATGGGTGGCCATCGCGGTGGAGATATCGCCAGTCAACTTACTATTCAAGTTTTGGCCGATCACTTAGATAAAATGCCACTAAAAACTCCCAATAAAATTACTCTCATTAAAGAAATCATTCAGGATGCTAATAGAATTATTTTTGAAAAATCTCAAACCGTAGAACATTTAAAGGGAATGGGCACAACCATCGTTGCCCTCATGATTGAAAAAAGTAAGGCCTACATAGCAAATGTGGGAGACTCAAGGGCCTATCTCATTAACAATGAACAAATTTATCAATTAACTAGAGATCATTCTTTAGTGCAAGAAAAAATTCACCTTGGAATTAGTAATAGAGAAGAAGCGGCCAAGGATCGTATGAAAAATATTCTGGTGCGAACTCTTGGATACGAAGAAGTAGTGCACGTTGATATTTTTGAATATTCTATAAGTAAAAATGATATTTTTCTCATTTGCTCCGATGGGCTATACGGAAAAATTTATGACGATGAAATATTAGCAATTGTTAATAAAAATATTCCAAAACCTGATGATGCTACTTTAGAAAATCTCGACAAAACCATTCAAGAACTTATTGATACAGCTAATAAATATGGAGGAAATGATAATATTTCCATCATCATGGCACTTGCCCAAGCTAAAGATGAAGAAACTAAAGTCTAATGATACTAATTGACTAAATCAGTCTCTAGGTTGAAATCATATTACATTTTATATATACATATATATCAATTTACCGCGACTTTCATTCTGCACTAATCCATGTTAGCATGAGTTATGAATGATGGTCCCAGGAGGGGTAAAGTCATGAAATCAATCATTTTTATCTTAATTTCTTACTCATTTTTTTTACATGCTGAAGAAGAGATTTCTAACGAGGCTTTAAAAATGGATAGTATTAAGGTCTCCTCAAAGCTCCTAGAAATTAATCGAGAAACATTCGTAAAAAATAATTTAGAAAATCAGAATACTTCTACAGTTGCTTCGACAAATGCCATTAATAGAACTCCTGCAAGTACCGATGAAACCTCTCAAGAAAATGATAAAAATAGTGACGAAGGTGGATTAACAGTTGAATGGGGGAAAAATCATAAACCAGAAGTCTGGATAATTGATCCTTAATGAAAAACTGCAGCAGATTCAAAATTAGTTTCTAAACTTGGCCAGAGATTAACTTTTTCGTATTCACTTTTTAATTGTCCGCAGGCAGCTAAAATATCTTTGCCCTTTGTGGCGCGCACTGTGCAAGTGAAACCTTTTTTAATCATTTGATCCATGAACCAAAAAATTTTTTCTTCTGTTGGTCTTTTATATTGAGAACCGGGAAATTCATTAAAAGGAATTAAATTAATTTTTGATTCACTTCTTTCTAAAAGTTTCGCCAGTAAATCCACATCTTCCTGAGTATCAGTTAATTCTGATATGAGTAAATACTCATATGTAATCCGTCGATGGGCCTTTAATGGTACACTTTTAATGGCCTTAAATAGTCTTTCTAAATTATAAGTTTTGTTAATGGGCATGAGTGATGTTCTTACGGCATCTCTTGGTGAATGAAGTGAAATGGCCAAATTAATAGGAGGAAAATCCTTTAATCTTTCAATTTGCGGTGCCAGTCCACTTGTAGATAGAGTGATTTTTCTTTGCCCTAGTCCAATACCTTTTTGATCAAGAAAAATTTCCGTGGCACTTTTCATTCGATCAAAATTATGAAGTGGTTCGCCCTGTCCCATATAAACAATATTCGTCAGTCTTGGTGCAATTTCCATCTTCAATTTTTGAGCTTTTTCAAAAAGAAAAAGGTTAGCGGCCATAAATTGCCCAACAACTTCCTCCACGAGGAGATGTCTCTTTAATCCTTGAGTGGCAGTGTGACAAAAATTACACCCCATGGCACATCCCACTTGTGATGAAATACAAAGTGTTAGTCTCGCCTTTCCTGGAATAATCACTGATTCTATGGACTCACCATCGGTCATTTTAAAGAGAAATTTTTTGGTTCCGTCAGTTGATTCTCCCTGCCATAAAACCTTAGGTAGGGAAAATTCATAATGATTTTCTAATATGAGTCGATCTTTTTTAGAAATATTAAGCCACTGATTTTGATCCATTACTAATTTGCGATAAATCCAATCAAAGACCTGAGTGGCGGCATAGGGTTTTAGGCCATGAGTTTCAAGACTCATCTTAAATTGATCGTATGTTAGCGAAAAAAAAGGTATTTTAGTCATGTCACCTTTCATATCGCACCATCGCCCTAACGTCTAGAATGATTCGAAAAACTATGAAAAAAAGCGCCGAAAAAGTCCTTTTTTAGGCTTTGGAGAATTGCCTATCTGATCAAATCTTTGATTTGGTGCTTTTTTATGCGGTACTAGTTCTGGTCTAGTCTCCTGATTCTTTTTTAATTCACTTGCTAATTCCACTTTCTGCAGGTTGGTGGACTTCTTTATTTTTGCTTGAAGTTCAGTTTTTAATTCATCAATTGTTTGGGCATTTTGAATCATAATTGAATACTCACCCTTTGATAGCAAAAGACAATTTTCACATTTATTTTCTAGCATCAATTGGTCAGCAAAATGCATTAATTCACTTTTTGTAATAAATGTTTTTTTTGCTAAATTTAAAGATGGAAGGGTTTGTTCAATATGGTAAAGATTCTCTCCTAGATCAAGTTCATAAATTAAAGCTATTGTTACATTTGGATTAAACATAATGAGAATCTCCTTCTTCAAGAACCCCAAAATCAAGAGTCATCATACCTTTACCCTTAAATATAATGACTAGTTGATTAACTGTTGAAGTTAATTCCACAGATTCATCTTTTTGATATTTTAAAAGGGCATGCTGGCCTGTTTTATCAATAGTACATTCTGCATTTTGATCCATAGATTCATGATAAAAAACTAAGCGCCGAATTTCTTCGTAATGCATTTCACTTTGCAAAGCATTTCTCTTTAACCAAATGGCTTGAATAGAAGGGGATTTTTTTATATTTAAATAGGGTTGATCCATCAATTTCCACAATTGATTCCAAAAACTTTTTCTCGCTTCAAGAGGCAATTGTTTTAAATGATTTGAACTATAAAGGTATAGCCCTCCACCATCTCCGATTGAAATACAACTTAGTGGAGATATGACATTTGATTCCATTTTTGATAATTTATTTTCTGCAATAAAACATTCCATCTCTGATTGTTCAAGGTCAGTTAATGAATCAATATTTAAAACAATGGTTTTTCCTCTTAAAAAAACTTTTATGATATGGCGAAGCCTTTGATCTTCTTTTAAGGAGGTCATTTCTTGATTTGGCAGTCTATGCAAAATGATAACTGGAGATAAATTAGTGAGTAACTCCTCCTCATTTAATATATCTGAAATTTTTTCTAATTTATTCCATGATCCTAATAAGATTAATTGTAAAAAGCTTTTTAACTCTTCTTCCATGGTTTCTAAACTTGACCCTTCCATCATCACTTGAGCAAGTTTTAGTGGCAAATATCCTTCTTCTTCCTCACCTGAGTAGGCCGACTTTAAAAACTGATCATTTAAAAGACTCATCATACCAAGCTTTGAAAAAAACTGATCGCCTTTTTGAAGTAATAAAAAGCTGGGAATAAAACCTCTTTGAAGAGCAAATTTTATATCATCAAGAATTTTATTTTTTCCAGGGCTTGTTATATGAGTTAGTGGATGAAGTTCATGAACACCTAAAAAAAGAAAATTTTTTTCTCCGCTATAATATTTTTCAAAATTATCCTGAATCAGTTGTTGATAAAGCATATGCATTTCTTTGCGAAAGTTTTGCCAATCAATTCTAGTCAATTTTTGATTTGCCATGTTTGATTCATGGGAACTTTTGCTTTGAATATAAAAATGAGCACATCTTTTTTTTGCTTCCTCGGAATAATCCTCGGTAAATGAAACAATTTGCTGATTAAGATTGAGATAATGAGAATTAAGAAGTCCAACCTGAAAAAGACTTTTGCCACCACCACCTTCGCTAAAATGTAAATATTTTGAAAGTTGCGAAAGAAATAATCGATAGGCATGAAAAATTTTTCCATCCACAAAAGAAAAAAGTTTGCCTAATTTTCCCTCTCTATCAACCACAGTTAGCGGGTACCCGGCTTCCGTCATGGCGTAACCCTTTACTAAGCTCATGGGTAATCCCCCAAGTGGCATTAATGGCATAGGACCAACGGGAATCATCAATGTTGTTTCCAGTCCAGATCCATGGGCGATTTGTATAAGAGTTTTTAAATCATTTTCCTGTTTTATTTGTCCAAAATCATATTCGTGAACACTAATATGATGTGATGCCCAGTAAAGTGGAATTAAAAGAATCTTATGGCCCTTAGCTCTTAGCTGCTGGATTTTATTTTCCCAAAGTGATTTAGGTGTTTTCCAATAAAAAAACCAAGCCTCTTGATTTAATTGTTGATCAGCTCCAGCACCCCCCTGAGGATTCACTCTTTTAATCAAGGGAAGTTCACTATTTTCCTTTGGGAAATTCTGATGCCTTAAATCTGTCATATTAGAAACCTCAATCCATAAGGTATAGAAGCGGGAACTAAGAAAATCTCCCACACCAATCTATTATCTCTTGTAGAACTTCCATGTGACAAGCCTGAGCATCCAAGTAAGAAAAAATTTACCCGGTGGCAAAACTTACCCAAGACTTATTGAGTTTTTATAATCTGATAAAATTTTAACATGTCCTCCTACAGGAGTTGTTGTCAAAATATGTCAACTAATAATAAAAAGTCAGTCCTTCATTCTGGCCCTACAAGTGGCCATCTAATAAGCTTTGTGCTTTTTATTTTGTTTTTTTTATTCTTTGTCCATTCCACGAAAGTCTTTGCTGGCCTTGAATCACCCATTAGTCTCGTTGGAACTCCCTCTGGAACATATAAAGATAAATTATGGACAACATTTATACAGGCAGATAATTCAGAAGTTTTAGTTTCCAGGGAATTTATCCCCGATATTGATGAAGCTGCCCTCCCAAAAGAAGACAAGGGCACTATTAGACGCCTGGCTGCTCTTGGAATTAATAAAAGACCCGAAGTCTACTTTCTCTATTTAACTAAAGAGGAAGTAAAAACCATGAAAGAATCCTGTGAAAAATATTTCAAAAATAAAGAAAAATTAAAAAAACTTTGCTTTTAATTACTTTTTTAACATATGTTTTTTTCATAATATATTTTCGAGGAATGCATGAAATTAAAAAAACTCTTTCTTAAATTAACACTTCTTCTGACTCTCCCATTCTTTTTTCAAACAACTTCTTTTGCTAAAGATGTTAAAAAAGAAGATTACTCATTTTCTCCCAATATGCAGGGCCTAAAATTTGAACCCATTGCTAAGGCAAAAATCAATTCAGCCACTTGCCTAACCCACGTCAAACTAGCAGGATCAAATTACACTCAACCGGTGGCCTGTGATTGTCAGTCGGTTAAAAATGCCAATGACTGCGTGGCCAATCAAACTTTTGCCCTTTCTCCTCTAGAAAAATCGGCCAAAAATCAGCACTCGATCATTCCGGCCAAAAAAGGCAGCGGATCAGAGGCAAAAATGAATTATATTAACGAAGATCCCAAGGAACCAAAAAGTTTCTAGTCTTTTTTCTCTCTGATTTTCCTAGTGAAAGAGATTTCACTTCGTTAAAATATCCCTCAAATCTATTTAGAGAGAGAAAAGGGGTATATCATGTGGTATTTCACAGAAGAACAAAATCAATTACAAAAAACCTGTCGTCAGTTTGCTAAAGAGGAACTTGCTCCCTTTGCAGAAAAATTTGATGAAACAGAATCATTTAATATAAAGGCCTTTAAAAAATTAGGTGAACTTGGACTTCTCGGAATCACTGCTGATCCTGAGTATGGTGGGGCTGGCCTTGGCTCTCTCGAAGCAACCATTGTCATGGAAGAATTGGGAAGGGCCTGTGCCTCCACTACTCTTTCCTACTTGGCCCACACAATTTTATGCGTTAATAATATTGATAAAAATGCCTCTAATGAACAAAAACAAAAATATCTCCCTAAATTAATAACAGGAGAACATATTGGCTGCATGGGGATGTCTGAACCTGAAAATGGATCTGATGCAGTAGGCATGAAAACAAGAGCTAAAAAAGAAAGTAATGGAACATACTCCATTACTGGAAATAAAATGTGGATAACGAACGCTCAATTCTCCGACGTTGTTTATTTATACACTCGAACTGGAGAGGCAAAAAAAGATTTAACCACTTTTATTGTGGAAAAAAATACGCCAGGATTTAGCGTCTCAAAGGAAATCCATAAAATGGGTATGCGTGCTTCGCCAACTGGTGAACTCTCCTTTGAAAAATGCAATGTTCCAGCTTCTCAACGGGTGGGACTCGATGGAGATTCTGTAAAACATATGATGAAAAATCTCGATTTAGAGCGCGTGACTATTAGTGGAATTTCACTTGGAATTGCACAAGCTTGCCTCGATCAATGCGTTAAATATGCTCATGAAAGAAAACAATTTGGAAAAAGTATTGGAAATTTTCAACTCATTCAAAAAATGATTGCAGAAATGTCCACGGAAACCGCCATGATGAGACATTTTCTTTATTCAGCCTGCAAACAATTTGATCTCAATGAAAATTCTCCAAGTGCCGCGAAAGATAATACTCTTGCCGCTCAAGTGAAACTCGCCCTCCCAAAAATGGCCACAAAAATTGCTCTGGACGCTATTCAACTTCACGGTGGTTACGGATATAGCCGAGAATTTCCACTGGAACGATATATGAGAGATGCCAAACTCATGGAAATTGGGGCGGGAACAAATGAAGTCATGATCATGATCATTGCAAAAAATTTATTAAAAGATTGCCTGGAATAGTATTGAATAGTATTGAGTAAAAGAAAAATGGCCATGGAATTTTGCCTTTTGCAATGATCCCATGGCCTTCGATACACATTATTTTTTTATAATTATTGTTTAATACATTCTACTGAACTCTTAGAAAGGATATCATAATCATTATGGGATTGATCCTGAAGATCTAAGAAATATTTTCCATTTGTTCTGTTTTTGATAAATGCAAATGCTGTATGTTCAGTCATTGATGATATACGAATTTTTAAATCATGATCATATTCACGCAATTTTGTAGTTGAATCATCAACTACTAGTTTATTAGTAGCATCTAGCATCTTAACTACAACACTTTTATAATTAAATAAATTTAAATGAAACGTAAGTGTGACATTATAAGTTTGTAGTATTGTTTTTTCGCTGTATTGTTTTTTTGGCTCTATTCTTGAATCATAGGCTTTAAGACCACTGCAAAGAAATGTTGTTCTTGGATTAAATAATGGGTCAAAGTCCTGTGCCGATGCTCTGTTCATTCCTACAAAACTTGTCATCAAAAATAAAGTAACTAACAGATAATTTTTCATATTTACTCCCACTATAAATAATAATTAGATTATTTTTTGCCATTAATTAAATGCAAAAAAATATAACCCGGTTAGATTGATCTGCTTATAAATTTATCACGGATAAAAATTCAAATTGATTGCTTATAAAATCTTTTCGCTATTCAAAATGATAGTGAAAAAAATACATTTAAAAAAAAGATAAAAAAAGACAATGATTGAACAAAAATGGGTTAATATGTCTAATCTTCTAGAATATGGTTTTTATTTTCTTCGATTTTTAACTTCATTCTTTCTAAAGTTGTATTATTGGGACCCACGATTACCGCGCGATGTTCTCCAGCGGGAATTCGATAATTACTAACAGGAAGTGGTTCTTCAATTTTTTTTCCATCAAAAAAATAAACTAGCTTACTACCAGTTTTATATTGTTTGGAAATAGTTAAATAACCCTCATTTTTTCGCTCAAAAGTAGGAATTTTAATTTTTAAACTATCTTTTTCTGCAGTTAAGATCACTTTATTTTCCACTGATCCTGCTGCTCCTGATGCCACAATAATATGAAGTTCCTGGTTAAGTGGTACTTTAATTCCTAAGGGTGAATACTCTACTAGTTTTCCATTTAAAGTTAGTGTCATTCCTGGTTGAAAATTTTCAAAATATAAAACACCAGAAGTACTCTTGGTGACACTTTTTTTGTTTGCCTCAGGAAGATCCTTTGATCCAGAAATATCACGTGTGGCCGGAAAAAAATGTCTAACTTTTGCAGGAAAATAACTGGCCACATCTACGCCAGATTGAATCAAGCCGTACATCACCATTCCTGCAATAAAACAAACCATGAGCGCAGTTTTAAAAAAAGATCCTCCGTTGCTCGCTTTAGAATTACCATGGGAAGATTGGTAGTTTCCTCTCACATGATCCATGGTATGCCCAACAGTTTTATTTCTCTGTCCCGTACTCCCTGATCTTGGAGTAATACCTGTGTGTTGATTATTTCTAGTGGCACCCCTGGCCACTCCAGGTGAACCGCGAATAACAGATCGATTTTGAGCTCCTTGAATTTGCGGTGGTAAATCCCCTTCTAAAGTTAAATTTGTTTTCCCATCAATACTGGGCATTTCCATTTCTAAACGACGATTTTCTTGAATAAGTTTTTCCACTGTAGCAGGATCAACAACTGGTTTTGCTGCTTTTTGAGAAGCGGCCGGATCTCTATTAGTTGTTTCAGCGAGCATCTCTTGAATAAATGGATTGATATTCATTCGTCCAAAATCTCGCAATTTTTCGCGGTCTTTTTTAATTTCATCGGAAAAAATATCACGGGTAAAATCTGCTAAATCTAGGGGATTAAAATCGGGAAATTGTCCGTATAAAAATTTGAGAAGGGCCTTACAAAAAGCATTCATATCCTTATATCGAAGATCGCGATCCTTATTTAAGGCCTTTAAAACTATGACGTCTAATTCTTTGGGCACAGTAGGATTAATAGTCGATGGTGCTGCAATTTTACAGGTTCTAATTTCATTAATAATACTTATATCATTTGCACCCACAAATAATTTTCGTCCGCACAACATTTCCCACATGGTAATTCCCACGGCAAACATATCGTAGCGCTGATCTAATTCCTGTCCTTCAATATATTCAGGAGCAAGGTAAGATAATTTCCCCTTAATAGTTCCAGCTTGGGTGGCATCTTTTTCTTGAACTTCTGTTTTAGCAATTCCAAAATCGATCACTTTTACGGCACCATCATAGGTCACCATGATATTGTGAGGAGAAATATCGCGGTGAATAATTTTATAATGTTCGCCAGAAAATTTATCCGTAAAGGTGTGAGCGTAGTATAGACCTTGGCAGACTTGGCTTATCACAAAGGCCACAAGATGAGTGGGAAAAGATTCATTACGTTTTTTTAATCTATCAAGAATTTGTTTTAAATTTTTACCATCCACGTATTCCATGGCGGTATACCAGACACCTTTATGTTGTCCGTAATCGTATGTCTGACAAATGATGGGATGATGGAGGGCAAAAGCAAGTTTTAATTCCACATCAAACATTTCTTGAAAATTTTTATCGCTGGAATATTGAGGCTGTACCATTTTAATAGCAACAATTTTATCTGCCTTCTCTCCGAGAAAGCGTGCACGAAAGATTTTGGCCATTCCTCCATCAACTAAATGATCAAGAATGAGGTATCTACCAAACCTTTTAAACTGATGGTTTTCTTTATTATTAGACATCGCTAATGTAATCCTCTGCCTCTAATCATTATCGGATTCAAATGAAAAAAACTTAGCTATACCTCCTAAGTAATGAAATTTTATGGTTTTTATCCGAGGAAAAAAGTCTACATTTCTGAGAGGAAAATAAATTGAATATCATAATAAAGACTGAGTTTTCTTATTAGCATTTAAGAGGCAAATTTTTTATGAATGAGTTTGAGGTTATGAAATGGATCCATTCGGACCACACATCAAAAAAATGCTATTCATCTCTCCCTCAACAAAAATCCCGCTAACTATTTCTCTGTCATTTTCTCTGTCATTTCAAAGCGCCTTCACCATGAAATATATTATTACAAAATCGCAATATATCCTTATGCTAAAGGATACTAGATATGAACACAATTGATTTAATATATTATGTAAATATAATAAGTTATCAGGTAGTTTTTGATCATTTTGTTTTTTAAATTAAACAAAATATTGGAATTCTTGTCAAAAAAATAAAAAAAATAGGATGGAAAAAATCCCATCCTATTTTTTAGAAAATTATCGAACGACGTTTCTCTTATTTGATTCTAAAACTTTTTTTCTCACACGAATTGTTTTTGGCGTTACTTCAACCCACTCGTCCTCATCAATCCAATCTAATCCCCATTCTAATGTTCTTGGTGGAACCGCTGGTAAAATTAAATTTTCATCCTTACCTGCTGTTCTCACACTGGAAACGTGTTTTTCTCGGCACACGTTAATATTTAAATCATTGGCCCTTGAGCTTTCTCCAACAACCATGCCTTCGTAAACTTCCTGTCCCACAACCACAAATTGTTTTCCTGAAGAGAGCAAATTAAAAAGTGCATAGGCAGTGGTTTTTCCACGACGATCTGAAATCAGTGCTCCATTATTTCTTCCCAGCATTTTTCCCACGTGAGGCTGGTACCCAAGAAAGTAAGAAGACATAAGCCCTGTCCCCTTAGTATCAGTTAAAAAGGGAGACCTATAACCGATCATTCCTCTTGATGGAATGATAAATTCTAAGCGCGAACGACCTTCACCCATGGGAACCATGCTATCCATTTTTCCCTTACGTTCTGCTAATTTTTCAGTAATGGCACCGGTAAATTCCGTGGGAATATCGATCACTAATTTTTCAAAGGGTTCAAGGAGCGATCCATCCTCAGCAACCTTTGTAATAACATTAGGTCGAGAAAGCATTACTTCACTTCCAGCTCGGCGCAATTCTTCAAAGACTACGGCAATTTGTAATTCCCCTCTGGCCTTTAGTTCAAAAACCTTTGGGTCTTCTGTTGGTGCATATTTTAAAGAAACGTTTTTCTTAACTGCTTCCTGCAAAAACTCCTCTAAATTTCTCGAAGTCATGTACTCGCCCTCTTGTCCAGCAAAGGGCGATGTATTCACAGAAACAAAAACAGAAACCGTAGGAGGTTCCACTTTTAGTCTTGGTAGTGGTTCAACATTATCAGTATCACATAATGAATCACCGATATCACCTGACTCAATTCCTGAAACAATAACAATTTCTCCGGCCACAGCTTCCTGAACCTGAGTTTGTTTTAATCCATCAAAAATTTGAAGGGCAGAAATTTTATAATTTTTCTTTACGTCATTTTCCCCTACCCAAGTAACCTGCTGGTTTACTTTCATTTTCCCGCGCTCAATTCTTCCAATGAGAAGCTGACCCAGATAATTTGAATAGGAAAGATTGGCCACCATAAATTGTAGGCCACCTTCGGCCTGAACTTTTGGCGCTGGAAAATATTCACCCGTAAAAAAATCAAGAAGTGGTTTTAAATCGCCGCTTCTTGCGGTTTTATCGGCACTGATATAGCCAGCTCGACCTGATCCATAAAAAATGGGAAAATGTAAATCGTAATCTTCCGTGTGAGTCATGCTCACAATATCAATAAATAAATCTTCAATTTCAGTTTCCACTTCCTCAATACGGGCATCACTTCGATCCACCTTATTGATAATCACACCAACTTTTAATTTTTTTTCCACGGCCTTTGTTAACACAAAACGGGTTTGAGGCAGTGGGCCCTCAGCGGCATCAACCAGTAACATCACTCCATCAACCATACTTAGGGATCGCTCCACTTCTCCACCAAAATCACTATGTCCAGGAGTATCGAGTAAATTAATTCGAGTCCCATTCCAAGTGAGGGCGCAGTTTTTTGCTCGAATGGTAATCCCTCTTTCTCTTTCGAGATCTCCAGAATCCATTACCCTTTCACCCATTTGTTCGTGGGCAGCAAATGTTCCACATTGTTTAAAAATCTGATCAATTAATGTGGTTTTACCATGATCCACGTGGGCCACAATGGCGAGGTTACGCATTTTTTGAAAACTCATAGATTCCTTAGAAAAAAATAAGGTTAATGAAACAAGGTTAAGTAATGTCTCTAATTTTAACCGATGCTATAAAATATTGTTGGCCTTTGTCACTCTTCTAAAAAAAAATACTCTTTATTATACTAAGATTAAAAATACTAAACTGGTGAGGTTTTCATGTCTTTTAAACATTTTGAATATTCAAGAAGAGATTTTTTAAAGTTTCTTGGCTCCAGTGCCATTGCCACAAGCTCTTTCCCCTTACTTTCAAATTGCACGAGCACAAATGCCAATACTGCTGGAGCAAAATCTTATTATTCCTCACTGGGGAGTCTAAGTATGTTGCCACCAAGTAGGGAGGATAAATTAGGACTTATTCCCGAACTAAAATATCAACTACTCCTTAGTTCCTTTACATCCATAAATAAAAAAAATGAACTTTTTGGCTTTAATTGTGATTACACCGCTTTTATTCCATTAAAGGGCGATAAAAATGAAGGCATTCTTTGGGTTAATCACGAAAGTCCACCTCCAGCAATTTACTTTAACCAATCGACTTCCACTAAACCATCCAAAGATAGAATTAATAAAGAAATGGAATCCGTTGGAGGAAGTCTAATTCATCTCAAAAAAAACATATTAAATAATTGGGATATTGTAATAGATAGTCCTTACAATCGCCGTCTATCTGGCAATTCTCCCATTCCCTTTGCCGCTGACTCCGTGGTACATGGCTCCTCAAAATCCATCGGTACCATGGGAAATTGCGCTGGTGGAATTACGCCCTGGGGTACTTTTTTAAGTTGTGAGGAAAATACAGATGATTATTTTGGAACAGTAGAATTAAAAAAAAATGGAGAAATTAAAAGGACTCCTTCAAAATATTATCAATGGGATTTGTACTTTGATCGACCGGCCGAACATTATGGCTGGGTTTTAGAAATTGACCCACTGACTGGATCTGCCAAAAAACACCTTTCCATGGGAAGATTTGCCCACGAATGTGCTACTACAATTGAAGTAGCTGATGGCCGATGTGTTGTTTATTTAGCTGATGATGCTGAAGAGGAACATCTCTATAAATTTATTTCCCATAAAAAAGGATTTTTAGAAACTGGAGATCTATATGTAGCTGATCTCACTAAGGGCAAATGGCTATCTTTAGATTTAAAAAAATCTCCCGAACTTCAAAAAGTTTTTAAAACTAATATCGACATTTTAACTCACACCAGAGTTGCCGCCAAAATAATGGGTGCAACTCCACTTGATCGTCCTGAGGATATTGAAATTGATCCCCGTTCTGGCGCAGTTTATGTGACCCTCACAAATAATAAAAAAAGAAATAATTATTTTGGAAAAATTTTAAAAATTGAAGAGGATAAAAATGATCATACTAGTATGACTTTTAAGGCCAGCGACTTTCTCATTGGTGGAGAAACTTCAGGAATTGCTTGCCCAGATAATTTATGTTTTGATCCCAGTGGACATCTCTGGATCACTAATGACATTTCCTCAAGTGCACTCAATAGTGATCCCTATAAAAAATTTGCTAATAATGGACTTTATTTTGTTCCTCTAAATGGAAAAAATGCAGGAGTTCCTATTCAAATTGCCTCAGCTCCTGTTGGCGCAGAATTAACAGGTCCATCCTTTAGTCCAGACGGTTCCTCACTTTTTCTTAGCGTGCAACATCCTGGAGAAGGAAGCATATTAGAAAAAGGTTATACATCCACCTGGCCCACTGGTGTGAAACCTTTACCTTCTATTGTTGTAATTTCTTCTAATCATTAGTTTATTTGAACAGATAAAACCCTAAAGTGTTAACATCATTTTATACACACAAAAATGTTAACACTTACGGGGGGTTTAAATGAAATTAACTAGCTTAGTTATTCTACTTTCTATTTTCAATTTTCAAGTAATGGCGCAAAAGCCAACTGATGTAAAAATCACTGCTTTAACCAATAAAATTGCGCTTTCATTACACTCTGTTTGGCTTAAAGGATACAGATTAAAAAATGCTGATACCCCTCGTGAAAAAGCTATTCCTCTATCAATTGGTGAAACTGCTGATTCAGCATTAAAAAAACTTGGATATTACCCAAAAATTCGAATTAATGAAAAAGGTGAATTAGTACAAGACATAAATCAAGATGCAAAAAAAATTGTTCCAGCATTAAATTTAAAACTTAATGGTGGACCTGCAAGGGCCTATGCTGAATATATCCTTAATCATGATTTTAAAGTAAGAGCTGATTTTGTAGAAGGTTCTAGTGCAGTTCACGAAATATGGATACTCAATAATGAATGGCAAAGAGAAAGTAACCCTGGTTTATTTGTTTCATATAGTGAATTGCCAAATAATGAAAAAATTAAGGATTTAGATGTCCTAAAAGTGGCGCTTGATCAAATGAATCCCACAATTACTCAAAGCAGTGCATTTAAAAATTATTATAAAGAATTATCAAAATAAAGATTTCATGTTCCTGTATGAATAATACAGGAACATTTTTAAACAACTGGGAGCGCTAATTCATTCCACTTTATCATTCCACCTATTAAATTATAACAATTTTCTAATCCATATTCGTAGGCAAGGAGACAGGCATTCATGGAACGCTGACCACTTCGACAAATAAAAACAATGGGCTTGCTGTCTGGAGAATGACTTTGAATGATTTTTTCTAATTCCGGACCTAAGGTCGCAAGTTGAGCTCCTTCAATATGCTTTAATTCTCCTACAAATTCCTCAGACCTTCTCACATCAATTAATCTATAATCACTCATTGTCTCTTTTAGTTCCAAACAAGTAATTTCTTTGATCATGAAGTTGCTCCTTAATTAAAATCGTTTTTTTGATATTGCACTGGGAAAAAACGAATGACTAGTTTCCTTTTAAAGTAAATTTGCCATTTTTCAGAGCCCATCCATAACTCTGACTATAATATACTTATTCTAGAAAATACTCTTCACTTAGGAAGACAGGTTGAAGCCACCGAGTCTTATTCCATTGGTATTACTACTGTAAGACAAAGGGAAGTGAGTCCGATGCCCTACTAAGCTAGGAGGGAAGCATCAGCATTAATCAACATTAAATTGAATACTAAAAATCAATTTCTTCTAAAGAGAATTTATGCAAAACTCTTGCAATGAATACAAGCTTTGTTGGAACCATCGAACGCATCACCTACCAAAATAAAGATAATGGCTGGACAGTTCTAAAAGTCAGACCACTTCGCTATCAAAATGCTGATCTTGTGGCAGTGGTCACCCACCAATTACAAGTGATCCCTGGATCCACAATGGAATTTTTTGGTGAGTGGGTTGACCACCCCAGTTTTGGAAAACAATTTAAGGCCGAAAAAACAATCGAACAAAAACCTGCTGATATTCATGGACTAGAAAAATATTTAGGTTCTGGAATGATAAAGGGCGTTGGTCCAAGTACCGCCAAAAAAATTGTGCGCCATTTCGGTCTTGAAACTTTAGATATTTTTGAAGAGGACATCAAACGATTAAAGGAAATAAAGGGCATCACTGAAAAAAAATTAAAAACTATTCAGGAATCCTGGGTGGCCCATCGAGAAGTGAAAGAACTCATGGTTTTTTTGCAACAATATGAAATAAGTACCTTACTTGCGGCAAAAATTTTTAAATTCTATGGAAAAAAATCTGTTCAGGTCGTAAAAGAAAATCCCTATAAATTAGCTCGAGATATCCGTGGTATTGGTTTTTTTACCGCAGATACTCTCGCGCAAAAATTGGGACTTAGCATTCATTCAAGAGAACGCTATAAGGCTGCCCTTAGTCATGTACTCTATGGAGCACGCGATGAAGGACACTGTTATTTAACTCTCGAACAAATGATTAAAGAAACAAGCACTTTGCTTTTTGCAAAAAATGATTCTGAATTTAAAGGTGATGTTTTTGATCATGTATTAAGTGAGATGCTTGATGAAAAAAATGTCATCTTAAAAAAGCATCAATTATTAAATTGTTATTTCTCACCCATCCTTGATAAAGAGGAAGATAAATTTGCTAAAAAAATTATTGCTCTAACCAATGTGCGCCAAAGAATTGATATTGAGCGAGTCAAAAATTGGCTCGATAAATACATGGAGACCCATTCCCAAACTCTTTCAGTAGAACAGCGCGAAGCTGTGGAAAAGATGAGTGAACTATCCTTTGCCATTTTAACAGGAGGTCCAGGATGTGGAAAAACCACAACTCTAAAAGTCTTAGTGAAACTCCTCCAGGCCATGGGAAAAGAAATCCTTTTAGCTGCTCCAACAGGACGAGCTGCTCAACGCATGAGTGAGGTCATTGGGCTAGAAGCCAAAACCCTCCATAGACTTCTGCAATATGATCCAAATAGTGGCGGCTTTCAACATAAGGAAGAAAATCCACTAAGTGGACATATTTTTGTCATTGATGAAACTTCCATGCTCGATATATCGCTTGCCTCCTCACTCCTAAAAGCAGTCCCACTTGGAACACAGTGTTTTTTTATTGGAGACGCTGATCAACTGCCGGCGGTGGGCCCTGGACTTGTACTACGAGATCTCATTGCTTCTAAGGCCGTTCCGGTATTCCATTTAACAAAAGTTTTTAGGCAAAGTTCTGAATCCACCATCATCACCGTTGCCCATCAAATTAATGAGGGAGTTACACCTGATTTACCAACTCCGCTTCAATTTCCAGATTTGTGGACAAAAAAAGCCCAAACTCTTTTTTTAGATGTGGAAGAACTCACTCAGGAAGAAACAAAATTATTATGGCGATTAAAAACTGAAGCCAATTTATTAACAAGTATTGAAGATGGCGAAAATTTACCACTCACCCGAGAGGAACTTTTAAAAGAACGTTTGCAAATTCCTGAAAAATTTAAACATCTTAATATTAATGACATATTAAATTCTCCTAATGAAATAGAAGAAATAAAAAACATGTTAAAAAAAGTCCATCCCTACTCTGCTCTACAATTTGGACTATCATCTCGCCCTCTACTTGTAAAAATTATGAAGGATTCCATTCCAAAGTATTGGGGTAAGGATTTAGAAATTCAGATTCTCTCTCCCATGCATCGAGGTAGTTTAGGAACAGCTCAACTTAATCTCATCATGCAAGAAGAACTTAATCCAAAATTTACCAGCAAACCTGAACTAATCTTAGGACAAAAAATTTGGCGTCTTGGCGATCGCGTTATCCAAAAGCGAAATAATTATGATCTCGATGTTTTTAACGGAGATATTGGACACATTATTGATATTGATAGGGAAGAAAAAAAACTTCTTATAGAATATGGAAAAAATAAGGAAGTGGCCTACGAAGAAGAGGATATGCAGGATCTCGATTTGGCCTATGCCATTAGCATTCACAAATCCCAGGGAAGTGAATTTGATGTAGTGGTTATCCCCATAGCCACACAACATTTTATGTTACTTAATCGCAATTTAATTTATACAGCTGTCACGCGCGCAAAAAAATTGGCGATTTTTGTGGGATCAAGAAAGGCCTTAAATCTCGCCATTAAAAATTTGGAAAGTGATAAGAGGCAAACACTTCTCAAAGAAAGATTACAAAACTCTTAAAATAAATGAGCAAATTAAATGAATTATTCTATTAAATTTTTCATTAATTCATCCAAGAAAATAAATCAAATTGCATTTGGTATAATTTTTCCGCAGGAGCTTTGAGGATTAATTCATCGGCTTCCTTTAAAAAGGCAAGAAATCGTTCCTTAATTTTTATTCGATGCTCCTCATCAGCAGAAAATGTGATTTGTAAATTAAAACTATCCTTGTCTTCACTTCGCGTAATATGTTGATGAATAAATTGTCTCATTAAATTTTGATGCATCTTAAAAAGTGGAGAATCAGTTGGTAGGTGCAAATTTTTAACCACAACTTCATAGGAATCATTTTTTCTTGAAATGAGATTACATTTTATTAATAATTTTAGTGACTGCAATACGGATTTCACACTTACTCCAAGTATTTTAGCAAAATCCTCTTCCTGAAATTTTTTTTTATTAAGTCCCATGATGAGGTGAATGAGTAAATTAACTGGCTCCATGTAATAAAGTGCTTGGCTTGATAGATCAAGTTTTAACACTTCTGTTTTAATGCGTTTTTCAGTCTTTAAAAAAAATCGCTGGCGATCTTTTAGCTTTTTTAAAAGGTAGGATTTCTTTTGCTGATGATAACTGCGAGAATAATCCACTAGAAGCAAAAAATAATCCAATTCCTCATCACTTAAATCAATTGCTTTCCCAATAAGATAGGCCTGATCACTATTAAGATCGGCCTGGTTACTTAAACATTTTGATAAATAGGGAACTTTTGTTCCTGCGCTTTCAGCAAGGCTTGTCATTGTCATTTTTACAGGGTGACTGGAACCCCTTTTTAGGAACTCCGTGAGAAAGTTTCTATAATCTAAATATTGGAAAATATTAATATAATTCATTACTACCTTTCCTTTTAAGAAATATTATATCAATAATTTCTTTCTTTTTAACAAACATTTTTAAGCGCCATGTTATTTATACACTCACATCAAGAAAATAACTTTTTTGATTTATAATAATAAGGCGGAGAATTTATGAAAAATGCTCATTTAAAAAAATGTCTTTCTTTAGTTTTGATACTGGGAACACTAACTAGTTGCGGCGATAAAAAAATTACTCAGATCATTCAAGGTAAAAATGAAAAAACCTCGAAGTCACCTACTACACTTCAAGGAGACCGAACAGGAAGTGGAGGCGACGCGCTAGTTTGTCTCGACGAAAAAACTGGAGAAATACAATCAGTAGAATTATGGGACTATGTGGAAGGAAAAGTATTAGATAATCTTAATGTGGATTTAGGTTCCCCAAAGCTTAGTGCCTTAGAAAAATTTGATCTTTATTTAAAGCGTCTTGAACAATACGATAATGGCCTTGCTTCAAACTTTAAAGCACTTAGAAATTATGCAGAAAATATCACGAAAGGAGAATCCTCTCCCGATGGCCTCATCAGTTTTATCGTAGCTGATGGTTCTGGTAGTGATTATCGTCTTAAAGATATTAAAGATGCTAATTTAGTAGTTGAACTTTATGGAAAAAATAATTGTGAAATCTGGCAAATAGCAAGACAAGAAAAAGTTTATGGTCCTGGTACTTCCATGATTAAATTTGATCCAAGGCTCACAAAAAAAATGAGTGCTGATCATTTAGCAGGTCTCATTATTCATGAATTTATGATTGCTCTTTTTTATGACAAAGAAATCAATGCCTTTGAAAATACCGATGCCATTAGAAAACTAAATGTGGTGTTAGCATCAAATGCTTTAGAAACTCGCTCCATACCTACTTCCATGATTCCAAAAGATAGTGTTGCTGCTAGAATTCTTTGGAAAAAATATTCCTACGCAACACTTTATACTAATACTGGGGCAGGAAGACTTTTTAGTGATTCCATGATTAATCCGCTTGTGACAAATTCAGAAAAAAGTGATTCCATCTATGAAAATGAAGTGATGACTTACAAAGAACATAAAAATTATGAATCATGTCCCTATAAAGCTAGTATAAAAAATACTGACAGTGAAAATTCAACATCGTTATATGAATATAAAAATATTGAAATAAAGAGTACAAATTTACCCTTTAATCAGTCATATTACTTGGCAGTAGAATATGATGAGAAGGAAATTTTATCATCAAAGCTAATAGGAAAAATTCAAATTAATTCAGGTGAAAGCTCTTTGCAATATGTGCTTGAAGGAAAAAATAATAAAATTCTTAAAATCCATGGGATAAGTCCATCTTCTATTGAAATTGATAATCAAAATATCACTGTGACTCGCATTATGAACTTTTTAGATAACAATGTTTTTTTAAGTGAATCTGGAAGTAATCAGTCATATCAACTTGAAGAGAAATCTTTTCCAATAGTTGAAGAAACAGATATTGCTTTTAAATTAAATCGTGAATTACAAACTTTTAATATGTTAGAAGTAAACTTGCAAACTAGAATTAGTGATTTACCAAAAAGTGCTTTTGCCGAATGTGCAGAAATTCATCATCAAGAATGTCAGGGTAGTATGCATGCAGAAGTTGATTTGACTTTTAATAGTGAAGGTAAAATTTTAACTGCCTATGAAACTTGTGCGTTATAGTTTTTTATTATAAAAAAAGAATAATATTAATAACTAAGTTAGTGATCTTTAAAAACAAATGATAAATCATTAACTTAGTTATTATATATTTCCTAACTGCAATTGGTCAGTTGGAAAGGCATTTGCATCATCAGTTCCACAGGTTGCTAAAGACTCAAAAAATTCTAAATCCAGTGTCAAAATGATTTTTTTGTCCAACATATTTATAGAGTAAAATTTCCAGTTGAATTTTTTACATACCAAGCTTGTTGAAAAATCTGACAAACAGTATGTTCGCCCCTAGGTAAGCCTATTGCTCTAAATCTATTAGAGAATTTGCGACCAAATTAGGATGGTGATCAGTGTCTTATATTAAATTTCTTTTTTTCCTCTTTGTAACTCCATTAGTATGGGGAAATGTTGATCATGTTGATCATGTTGATTCAGTAGGGGAACCAAATACAACTTGGAGCAATAGCACAGTTCGAGTTTGCTGGGGGGACATTGAACATTTAGCAGATATTGATATTGAAAGTTCTAGACTTGATTCCGAGGCATCAACTTTTACTAATTGGAAGTATGAGACTAAAAATGTTGTCAAAAAAGTCATTGAAAAAAATTACGTTAAAAGTAAGGTAGGGATTGAATTTACTGATTGGTCTATCTGCCCCCCATCAAAATCCTTAAGTCTTAGAAATAATTATGATTTAATAATATTTGGTGCAGCACCTTCATTTTTTAATTCAATCCCATGGTATTTTGATAATCCCAGTGGACTATTAGGTAAGGCGACAATTGGCAATAATGGAATACTGGAACAAATTGAATATACTTTAATGGTTAAAAAATTTAAAACAGGTTTTTTCAAACAAAATAAAAAGAAAAAATCATTTGTGTTTTTACGAACCTTGGAAACAAAATTTCAACCCAATTTACTTAATAGATTAGAACTAACGGCCCTTCATGAATTTGGTCATGCAGCAGGATTACGACATGAATTTTCTAGACAGGAATCACAACATGATCCCTTTTGTAAATTAATGGCAAAAACATATTCTGGTTATGAAATACCAAAAGAACCACTTCTTGATAGTGCTACAATGTATAGTGATTATGATCCATTTTCTGTCATGAGTTATTGTTATTTAAAAGCTGTTGGGGATAAACATTCAACTAAGTATAAAAATATTGAAACTGCCTATTCTCAAAAAGCAGGAAATAATCTTAGTACAGGTGATGTTAAGACTTTGCGCTGCTTATATAAATTAGACGTGTGCCTAGATCATTCCCTTGATTACAGAAAAAAATATGTGGATCTAAATTTTTAATATGATACCAATTCTATAAAATAATTGGTATGACTATTCATTTCACATTGATTTAAGTGTCATATAGGGATTATTTTCAGACACACAATCAAGAGCATTTTCAGGACAAAGACCTCTACGTGCTGAACAAGCATGTAGAGTATTCTGAAAATTGAATACTGAATTGATCTGATTACTACTACAGGTAATATTTGCTATACATATTTTTTGAGGCCCTTCAAATTCGTTATGAGGTGAACCCAAAGTCAAAATATTCTTTGTATCATAGTAGCATCTAGTTACATCCTGTGAATACCCTGACACACTCATCACCCCATAGCGATTTCCGTCAGCACCTAACCAGAAGAGTGCACCCTTTGTGAAATTGGGACTAATGAGTGGACCGATTTCTAAAAATCTTTCTTTTACAAAAAAATCTTTTTCTGAATATTCGATGAGAATTTTCTCACCACCCTTACCATTACTACTTATAACAGTAAGTTTTAAAATTTTAAGGGAGATAACTTCATCACTAAATTGAAATTTAACAACTTCATTCTTGTTTACTTTGCTTTGAAGAAAACGAAAAAATGAACTACCTTGGTACTGAGGATTTTCTTCCTGAGCTTCAATTTTTAAAAACATTAATGACATTAGTAAACACAAAAGTATTTTCATTATAAACTCCCTTAAAATTTAAACTATCATTATGATATATCAATATTTTGTCATCAAAAAAATAATATTGAATAAATTGGATTATTTACAAATTTTAGATAAATTAAAAAAATAATATATAAAAATTATAATATTTTAATAATTTCACGAGCAATCCTGACACCATCAACAGCTGCTGATGTAATCCCTCCTGCATGCCCTGCACCTTCTCCTGCCGGATAAAGACCCTTGTGAGAAGTTGATTCAAAGGTCTGAGGATCTCGGAGAATAGTTACTGGAGAAGAAGTCCGCGTTTCAGGAGCAATGAGAATTCCATTTTGAGCAAATCCAGGAATTTGTTCTTCAAACATTTCTAAGGAATCTTTCAAATGATCTATAACAAATTTTGGAAATAGTGAAAAAAAATCTACTTTAAATAAATGAGAGGGAGAACTAGATTTGGGAAGTGGATCACTGTTACATTTTCCATTGATAAATTCCGCCACTGTCATGGCAGGTAATTCTTTTCCTGTGGCATATTTTTTGGATAATTCAAAGGCACCCTGTTCAATTCTATCAAGAAATTTTACACCCGCAAGAACATCCTCTTTAATCGGATCAAAATCAACTCCAGATTTTACCGAAACAACAAGTCCAGCATTAGACCAGGGAGAATTACATCCTGAATTACTCATCCCATTTGTGACCAGTCCATTTGAATCTGTTCCGGAAGATAAAACATTTCCTCCAGGACACATACAAAAACTATAGGTACCTCGATCGGTTCTTTTATTATGATAGGATAATCTATAGCGAGCAGCTCCCAGTATAGGGGAAGTGGCAAAATCTCCATGTTGCATTCTATCTATCATAGACCTTTTATGCTCAATTCGAAGTCCAACAGCAAAATCCTTTGCTTTCATGGCCACGCCATGCTCTTCAAGATGGTAATACATTTTTTTTGCCGAATGCCCCGTTGCTAAAATAACGTGACCTGATTCAAGAACTTCACCACTAGCTAATTTTACACCAGTAACTTTTTTATCACTAAAAAGAATTTCTTCCACTCGGGCATTATAGAGAATTTTCCCCTTAGAATTTTTTAAATATTTTGTCATTTCTTCAAGTACAGTTCGAATTTTATTAGAACCTAAGTGTGGATTTGATAAATATTCTGTGTTTTTTGGAGCTCCAAATTGTACTAATTTTTTCATCACATAGGGTATTAGTGGTGATTTTATCCTCGTAATTAATTTTCCATCACTATAAAGTCCAGCTCCACCTTCACCGTAACAAACATTAGATTCTTCATCGAGTTTACCATAGCGCCAAAAAGTAGAAATTTTTTTCATGCGTTCTTTTACAGCGTCACCTCTTTCACACAAAACAAAGGGAATCCCTGCTTCCACAAACTGAAGTGCAGCAAAAAGTCCGGCCGGTCCTGAACCAACGATAATGGGTGGTTTCATTTCGCTTTTTACAGACTGAGGTATCAGTGCATCAGTAATTGATAAATCACTAATCTCAGACAAATCATTAAAAAAGACTAATTCATAGATAAATTTGGGAATTCTTCCAGTATTTGCTCGCCTAGCATCTAAACTTTTTGATTTAATAATGTAGTTTTGATGATCCTTGAAATAATTGGAAAATTCTCTTTTTAGAGTTAGGTCAAGATCTTGATCAAATGGAATAGTAAGAGTTAATTTTTTCATGATTGGCCAGGTATAACTTTTTCTATTCTTAAATGCAATAAATTATAAAAAAAGGATTGGAATAAATTTTTATGAAGGTAGAATTAATCATTATTGCTTCTGAAATTTTAAATGGAAAAACCAGCGATGCTAATACCTTCCAACTAGCGCAATTTTTAAATCAAATGGGACTAAACTTAAGAAAAGTCATCACGGTTTCTGACGATGAAGAAATGATGACAAAGGCCTTGCAGGATTCCTGGAATAGCGCAGATCTTGTGATCACTTCTGGAGGACTTGGGCCTACGAAGGATGATCTCACCAAAGTAGTTGTGGGAAATTTTTTTTCAGCACCAATTGAATTTTCTGAACTTGCCCTACAAGTAACTAAATCAAATTATGAAAGATTTGACAGAGTATATACCCTAGGCCAAAACGATTATTCTCAAACCATCAAAAATTTTATCCCACTCAATAATCCAAAGGGCTTTGCTCCTGGATATTTTTACAGAGATAATCTGGCAAAAAAAATCCTTTGCCTTTGCCCAGGTGTACCATCAGAATTTATTGCCATGATCAAAGAATCTCTTTGGGAAAAAGTCACACCCTATTTAGAAAAAAAAACCCATCATAAAAATATAATATTTAAAACCTACGGTATTCCAGAAGAAAAAATTTTCAAAGAGCTCTGTCCCAATCTGTGGGAAGAATTAGAAATCTTTGGCAATGTAAGTTCCCTTCCCCACTACTATGGGGTAGATATTGGCGTGGCCATTGATGATGAAAACCTCAATGAACTTTTAAAAAAAGAAAAGTCCATTAAAAGTCTTCTAGAAAAATCTCAAATCCGGCAACATATTTGGTCCCAGGTCCCTATTAATTTAGAAGAAAAAATTATTCAATTATTACATCTTAAAAAAAAGAACCTTATTTTAATTGAATCATGCACTGGAGGTCTTGCTGCACACCTACTCACCAATGTTCCAGGATCTTCAAATAATTTTTATGGAAGTATGGTTAGCTACCAAAATGATGCTAAAAAAAACTTTCTTCATTTAAATGAAAATCTTATTCATGAACATGGAGCTGTTAGCAGTCAAGTCGCTGAAAAATTAGCTCAACATGCATTAGAAAATAATGATGTATGTAATCTCTCTTTAAGTTTTACAGGATTTGCAGGTCCTGGAGGTGGCGACCAAGTTAGTCCTGTGGGAACACTATTTGTAGGACTGGCCTATCGAAGTAGTCAGGGTGCCATTTTAGGAATGCCCGCAGAAAAATTACTTTTTCGTGGAAGTAGAGAAATTTTAAAGCAACGTTTTACCTATGCTGGGCTTCATCACTTAAGAAAATTTCTTGAGCAATGTGATTCATGATATATTGGAAAATGAAAATGTTTTTCTGCTTGAGGAGATTGAATTCGTGGAATTAATAACTGATAGTACAAAATTTTTTATTTCCATGATTTCCATCTTAAACCCTATTGGGGCACTTCCCCTTTTTATCACACTCACCAGAAGTTATTCTCAGGAAGAAATCCATAAGGTTGCTACTAATTGCTCCTACGCTATTTTTATTACCCTTGTGGTTTCCCTAGTTGGTGGAAGCTATATATTACATTTTTTTGGTATTTCCATTTTATCCTTTAGACTCGCTGGTGGCATTCTCATTAGCATGACAGCACTTAGCATGTTGAAGGCCCAGCAATCCCCTGAAAAATTAAATCAAGAGGAAATGGACCGCCAAACTCAAATTAAAGAAATTGGTATCGTTCCACTTGCAATACCCATGTTAGCGGGCCCAGGCTCCATTTCAACATGTATTATTCATTCAGAAAAACTTCATACTTTCTTTGGATGGTTTTCAACCCTACTATCCCTTTCCATTATGAGTCTTATTATTTTTTTTATTCTCATTAACGGCAGAAAAATTCGCGAAAAAATTGGCAGAATTAGTCTAAACGTGATGACTAGAATTATGGGATTAATTTTATTAGCAGTTGCGGTGGAATATATTAGCGGCGGACTAAAAGGTATTTTTCCATTACTTAATCAATAATGGTTAATTTTAAAATTCCAAAAGTATGCTTAACACTATTTTCATCTAAATTCATTACATAATAGTTATATATTATTGGCTTAATTTAACTACACTCACTTATTTCATCATTCGAGAACTTAGGGAATTATCTAACAAATTAGTAGTTATATTGGTCAATTTGACACTTCCCTAAGCTCCTAAAACTAGGGAAAATTTTCAAATTTCCCTTTAGATTTAGAATAATTTTCAATGAAAGTGCAAAAAACAAAAAATAGGACTATATCATCCTCATGAAAACTCGATTAGTCCCATCACCTTTTTTTTTCCTAATAACTTTGTTTTTCCTCTTTATGGAAAAACAAATAAGTTTTGCAACACCATTTTTAGGACCTGAAAATGAAGCAAGATTAAATCAGGTTATGAGTGAAAATATTGCTGAAGGGCAACATGAATCAAAAGTTATTGCCCCTATTCAAGGAGGTCCAACTACTATTAGAAATGAAAATGAAAGTGGAAAAAATAATTCAGCAAAAAATATTGAAGTAAAATTGGAAAATCTTCCAGCACTAACTGCAATGATCACAACACCCTTTGCAGGAAATTTTGAAATTAAAAGTAATGCAAAAGAAGCCAATGAGAGTGCCTGCCAGAAAAAAATTGAAGACCTTAAAACAGTAGTTGAACAAAATTTAAAAAGGGCGGTCTATAAGGTGGAATGCAGTGAATCCCTCTTTTCTCGCAATGATTCTCTTCGAGGGGAATATAGTTCTACGGCCACAGTGACATTTTATTAGTCACATTATATTAAACAATAAAAAAATAGAGAAGAATCAATCCTAAAAAAAGTCTATAAAGAAAAAATCCCAGCATGGAAATTTTAGGAATCAATTTCAGAAAAAAATGGATAACTAAAATTCCAACTAAAAAAGAAATGACTAATCCAAAAAACATCACAGGCATTGAAATGGCAGAAAATTCTAATGGTGATTTTACCATTTCTAAGGTTTTTAAAAGTGCCCCTGCTAAAATAATAGGCAACGATAGGAGAAAGGAAAATCTAGAAATAGAAAGTTTGCTGTGATTTAACATTCTTCCTGCAGTTATGGTAATTCCTGAGCGACTTACCCCTGGAAAAATGGCAATGGCCTGCATAAGTCCTAAAAAAAGACTATCCTTCCATAGGATTTTTTTCTGAAAAGAATTATTATCTGAATTCACCCTTGCTTTTTTATCCACAAACCAAAGGAAGAATCCAAACACAATTAAATCAATGGCCACAAGTATCATTGATCGCCCAAATCTTTCAGAAATAGGTTTTAATAGAAAAATGAAAATGACACTCGCGATAGTGGCAGATGTCATATTAACAAGTAAAAAATCCTCTTCAAGTCTTGGTCTCCATTTAATAGGATTTTTTAAAAATTGAAGGAGGGAACCCATCAATTGAAATAACTCTTTTTGAAAATAAATGATAACAGCTAGGGCAGTTCCCACATGCATCATTAAATCAAAAAAAATTCCAGGATCCTGAATACCTAAAATGTGTGGAAGAATGACTAAATGGCCTGAACTACTTATGGGTAAAAATTCACCAAGTCCCTGAACTACACCATAAATAAATGCTGAAAAAAAATCCATGTCTCATTATTTACCAACTGGGAGCAACTGTAAAATAACTTTCATCTTTTCCTTTAAAGGCTTCAAGTGCCGCGCTCAATTTTTTAATTAATTGTTCTCTGGCAACTTCTGTTTTCGCCTTATTAAGATCTGCTTGCATGGAGAGAAATTTTGTTAATGTTAAAACGTAATCTTCTTTAAATTTTTCTGAATTACTTTTTAAGGCAGATAATCCTAATGAAAAATAATGTCTATAAATAAGTGGAGCAACAAGCGTATTAACATCTTCAGCAGAATCTTTAAGTGAATAAAAATCAATTAATTCAAATGAATTAAGAGTTGTTTTTTCTGCTTTCATCAATCCCATGGCATTTTTTATTTTCCCATTTTGTTTAAAATTAGAAAAAACTAATGTTTTCCAAATTTTGTCATCAGTAGCACGTTCAGAAATATCGTAGGCATAGGACCTTTGAGATGAAAGTGGCAATAAATAATAATCACTTGTATCGCGCCTAATAAGTCCTTTTTCAACTTCAAACCGTAAAAATTCTCTTTTTCCAACCTTATAATATGATAGTTTTGTAATACTTTCCCCATCAAATAATTTACTTAGTTCGCTTCGCAAAAATAAAAATGGACTAAGTGAAGGTCCATAACTCAAAGTTAGCCAAGGTACTTCTGCTAAACTTATAGTTAAAGATGTTTCAACTAGAGTTTTTACTTCTGAAATAAAACCACTTTGATTAAACTTTGTTCCTAGTGTAAATCTATATGTTTCTGGAAAACGTTGCTGAAGAATCGGCCATAGTCTTAACATTTCAGTTAATCTATCCTTCCACTCAAATAATTTTCCTCGCTCTATTCGTAAAAAGTTTTGATTTTGAACTTCATAAAATGAAATTCTAGGAACAAAAATTTTTTTATTATTTGATCCCTTTACCTGATGAAATCCCGGTAAAGTTTGTAGCTTGGTTTTATCAAAGGAAAATTGTCCTGCAAAAAAATAACTATTATTAACTTCACCAACTATAGGCATATTACTTGGATTTAAATCAGAATTTAAAAAATTGCTAATATTATCGATCACTGGTGGCTTAAAAAGAGCATCACCTAAAAATGGATGTAAAAAACATCCTGCATAAACAACTGGAATAAGAATAATCCCAATAATCGTTGATAAACGATTTGAAAAATTATCAAGTCCAGTCATGGTAATCATTTCTTTAACAGTCTTTTTTCCAAAGAGCGCAGGAAAATCAAAAATTAAAAGTGGACCTAAAATAAATCCAATCATTTCTCTAAAGGGACCAAGAATTCTTTTTAAAATTGGATTTCCATCATTCCAACAAAGAAGCATTAATTGGCCTGGTGAAGCGCCAAAAACTAAATTAAAAATGACTCTCAAAAAAATATACCCTGCAAGTAAAGGTGAAATATGTGGGGCCATTTCTATTAGAGGATTTCCCAATGGTGGATATAAATTCCCCACAAAATCTAAGGCAAATCCTACAAAATCAGAAAGGGGATTTAGTATTTGGAAGTAATCAACTTCAATCAAATAAATTGAAAAACGCATTCCTAAAAGAACATCAATAATAAAGGACAGAAGTCTAACGGGATATTGAACAGAATCGAGCTGATTAAATTCATACTGACTTGAAAGTTTTTTTACTTTCTCGCGATTTTTTTCCATTTTCTTTTTTAACTTCAATGGATTTTGAATAATTCGCGAAGCTTCACTTAATTTATCAGAAGCCGATTCATGAATCTTTTGTGATCTTTTATATTGATGTAGGTTTGTCACTTCTGCAATTGGTTTTTTTTCTTCTTGAACATCATTTTGTTTGTTTTTTTGGGAAAGAACTTTTGTATTATCCTGGGCAAGCGTGAAACTCGCAGTCTTTGATTGTACCTGACCCTGTTTTTGTGCCAATGGTTGTGTTTGTGCTACAGACTGCCCCACTGCTAAAATGCTAGCGGCAGTTCGAGAAGGTAAAATTATTTGAGACTGAGTTTGCTCAAGTGGAACTTCGGTATCAACATCAATAAATGTTTGAGTTGCAGCGGCACTATCATCCTGATCCAGTTGAAATTGATCAGTGTTTTCATGTTCTGAAATTATTCCCTGATTCTCTTTATTTTCAAGTTGTACCCAATCATCTTCTCCATCTAGGGAAAGCTCTTTTTTAGTAGTACTAGCACTATGACTAGTAATTTTAGAATGAGTTTGATCGATGCTACTATTTTTATTAAGTGTTTTAAGATTTTTTTGTCCGGATAAACTTAAATCTGAAACTGTCATTTCACTTGCATGCTGATTAATAGCATCCATCATCACTAATGGATCAGAAATATTTTGCCGAGTAATCTCTAAATCATTCCCGTCATCATTTAATTCCAAGGCTTTTTTTAATTGATGGGTTTCCTGCCAGTCCTTTTCTTGAATTGCATTATTAGTTCCCTGTAAATCCTGAATGGAAATTACCTGAGTCCTATTGTCGCCATCGGTATTTTCTTTGTACGGAAAAAGCAATACTTTCAAATGGCCCAATTTCACTTCGTCTGATGGCAATAAAATAATCATCTTGTTAGGGGGAATTCTTTGCCCATTAATCGCCACCCCATGATCAGAATTGTGATCAATGACGCTCAAAACTCCAGACTGTAAATAAAAGGTACAATGTTCTGCTGATAGATGTGCGTGATGAACTTCGAGTCCTGATTCTTTAACATCTAACTCACTTCCTACAATGAGAGATGACTCTAATAATTTTTTTTCAGAAGGTGGTCCACCAACAATTTGTAGATAATATTTTAAGGATGCTGACATTATAGACAATTCTCCCTAAGAATATTCTAACAAATATTTTAAAAAGCGTAAGCATTTCTTCTTTATCCGACCAGCGCACTAATCTATTTAAGAATACATCCTAAAAGTCGATGAGTCTTTCGTATGCGATTTTTTATTCATCTATTTATTCTAATATCATTATATCAAAAATTTGAGATATATGCACAAGAACAAACTACCAAAAGTTCCTTTGGAAGTGATGTTAATGGAATCGTTAATGGGGCGAAACAAATTGCTGGAGCTGTTGGCATTAGTATTCCTGGATTAGGAGGCGGAGGTTCAGGTGCCGGCGGAGGTGGTGGAATGCTCATACCACACGATGTTTTTCCTGAATGTCTCATGATGCCTACTATTCCTAACGTTCAGGGCTGTGAGCAATTGACCGCCATGCTAAATGGACCAACCTACGACATGGCCATGATGGCCATTCAAATGCAGGTGATGAATTTAACCATGATACAAAAGCAATATAATGATGGGAGTAAATATCAACATGCTAATGCTGGAGAAATGGGAACTGGTCCCATGTGTCTTCAATCAAGACTTGATCAAATAAAACAATCCATTGCCGATGCTCAAACGAGTTTTAATAAACAAATTAATGATATTAAAAAATTAAATAAGGAAATGGATGAAAAAATTTCTAAGGAAATGGAACCCTTAAAAGCTGATTATGATACTTTATATACGGGGAAAAATGGTAAATATAATATTGATTTAGAATTCTATGGAGCCAAATCTCCCTGCGGTGCCATCATGAAAAAAGACTCCATGAATTCTGCCTATAATGGTGGCGGTCTCATGAAGGTTCAAGCTGAAGCCAAGCCTCGCACAGAAGCAGTAAGAGAATATAAAGAACGAAAAAGAGATTATGAAAGTCATATAAATAATGTGCTAAGAGATTTACCAAATAAATTAAAAAATATGACTCTCGATGAATTATTAAGTAGCGGTTCAAAGGGCGTAGGACAAAGAGTCTCCGATGAATCTAGCAGTAATATTATTGGATCAAAATCTTTTAATGATGCCATTGAAGGTGGATTAAAAAACTTTCGCGGCATTTACGAAGGCAAAAAGGCAGAGCTTTCAAAAACTCTAGGAACAAGTCCTGCTGATACGCACTTCATGAATAGACTTTTTGCTGGAGATGGCGCCGATAAAATGACGATTGTTAATAATTGGATAAGTGCAAAGACCCTTGATTGTGTCTATGAAACCCACGGAACAAAGGATTCTGCGAGTTTTATGAACTATCTAAAATCAAAATTAGTCAATACTGACGGGCATGTTAATAAGGCCGATTTTAAAAGTTTTCAAACATACTTTAATTCTAATATGAGCGTTTTTACCTATGCTGATGAGGGGAAAGAGGGTGGAAGTTCAGTTGCTAATTTTAGCACATTGCAGGAGAGAATTGCGGCGATCCGAAAAAGAACCAGTGTTAATAATTCACAAGTCATGCGCTTTAATTCTAGAAAAGGTGGAGCTTCAAAGTCCTTAGCTGAACTTTTAGAAGATGAAGTGGGCAATTGTCAGCGAAGTGGAATGAAAATAAAAGAACAGGCATTTTATAATGTAGTTAATCAAAAAATTATTCCCTATGCTAAAGAAATTCAAAAACTAGAAAAAAATCTTCGCTCCGATATTAGAGATCGCGTTGAAGATAAATTAAAAAATTGTTCAGGAACTTCCACTGAAAATCCCTATGTGACATGCGCAGAAACTAATATGTCGCCAAATTCTACTGGAACATTTTGTTTAAAAACGGCAGATAATTGCAGCAAACTTATTAATGCCTGCCAATTAAAACTTGATGGCACTATTTTACAAAAGCAACAGGACATTAAGGGACGTGCTGATAAAATAAATCTTTTTGTGGAAACTCTGCGAAAGTCCTATGACACCACTCAGGAAACAATGAGTAAAGGTTTTGATTTATTTTTAGCAACTTCACGCAAACTTCTTGGAAAATTTGGATCATTCATTGATACCACAGGACTAGATTTCAAAAAACAAACTCCCCTACCTATTGAGGGATTTGATGAAATTGCGAAAGCTCCTCTTGGTTTAAAAATTTTAAGTGTGACTAATCTTTCACAAAATATTGAAGGAAATTATAATAAGATATTACAAAAGCTTGGTGAATTAGAAACAAAAACAGAATCGGCCATTGGTGATTCCATCGGTAAAGCAAAAGCTAACTATGGTCTTGCTGCTGGTGAAATTAATACAAAATTACAAAGCTGTATGCAACTACAAGCTCAAGCCATGCAAAATAAAACTAATGGTGAAAATACCGCGGGAGAATTTTGTCAAAATATCGATCAACTTCGCCACACTGCCTGTACCGATGAAGTGGCCGATCTCATGGAGACGATTAATATTGATGCGGTAAAAGATTCTAAAATTCAAACGCGTTTAAGAAGCTGCAAAGATGAAATCTCCTGGGGAAAACTTGAAGATGCCGATCGTATTTGTAGTTATATTGGAAAAAGTGGGCGCGGTAATAGACTTAATACTAGTGAACTAGAAGCTAAATTTGATGCAGTTAAAGATGCCTGCGATGAATTTGAAGGAGATGAGGATGAAGATGAAGTGTTACCATCAACAATTACAAATATTGAACGTGAAATTACTGCAATTTCAAATCCACCTACTGGCCTAACAACTGCAACCGCAATTTGTGATTACATCGCAATTCCAAATAATAAAGACCAACCGACTCAAGCGTATTTTGCTGATGCACAAATAAAATGTGAAAAGCTAACAAAAGCAAAAGACAATCTAAGTAAAAATAGTAGTACTAGTAAATCCTCGAGCAAAAAAGCAGAAAAAGATATTGTTCGAAAATTTGAAAAACTCACCGACGCCTATATAGATGGTAAAACATTTCCAGCAGTGGATGAAACTTCCTGTATGAGCGTCATGAATCAACCTGGAGTTTCTAAGAATCCGAAACCATCATCAAGATCTAGCAAGCCAGATAAAGCAGGTGATGATGCATAACATTATTATAATAAATCAATAATTTAAGAAGCAAGTTTGAAAGTAACTTCTCCATACTCAACCGAAGGTCGTTTAACCGTTCTTCCATCAACTTGAACTATTTTTATTTTAATAACACCAATGTCTTCAAAAAATTGAATTGTTTTATTTAAATTAGACACATCAAGCTTAGTTAACTTTGCCAGCTCATAAATTGATTTTGGTTTAAATACAATAATTGCTGAAAGAATGGGAATATTACGCACAAAACGATTGAAATCTGCTTTGTTATCAAAACTCACTTCATAGTTTGTAGAACCACTCGTTTTATTATTCAACACCTGTTGGGCCGCTTTTTTAAAATCATCAAAAACCTGTGTTGAGGTTTTACAAGAAACAATTAAGCGTTTCATAATCTCACTCCCAAATGTTCAAATACCATTTTTTTAAAATCATCTACTAATTCATCAAGATCTACAAAACCATAAAAATACTCGTCCTGATCAATATGATAATGTGGTCCCTTAGGATGATGGATCCATTAACACACGTTTCCCAGAATTTTGATCAATACAAATAAGTGCCCATTTTAATTTATCTGGATATTGTTTACTGTCATGAACTTCGTGAACTGAAATCTCGACGACAAATCTTCTTTTTATTACAAATTTCTCATGCCTAATAAGCATTGCACGCATATATTGGTATATTATACCAATATATGCGTTAAATCAAAAAAAGAATTAAATCATTTCAATTTTATCATTAGGGAAGGAAACTTTTACAAATATTATAACGAGTTTTATTCCGCGAGTAAACTTCTCAACATCCATGCTGTTTTTTCATGAATCTGCATTCGCTGTGTGAGTAAATCAATAGTCACTTGATCTTCTGCTTTTTCAGCATTAGCAAAAAGAGAACGCGCCGTTTTTACAACTGTTTCCTGACCCACAACAAGAGACTGAATCATGGTTTGTGCTGTTAGGGGCATTTTTTCTTCTTTAATAGTAGTGAGCTGAGCGTACTCACTATAAGTTCCTGGAGCAAAATGTCCTAGCGCTCTTATTCTTTCTGCAATTAAATCAACGGCAAGAGCAAGTTCATTATACTGGGTCTCAAACATCAGGTGCAAAGTTTGAAACTGCGGCCCAGTGACGTTCCAATGAAAATAATGGGTTTTTAAATAGAGTGTATAGGTATCAGCTAGAAATTTTGATAAACCTTCCACGATCACTTTTCGATCAGCGTCTTTAATTCCTAAATCAATTTTCATCATAGAACTCCTTATAATTAATTATATTTTTATAATATAACATTATTTAACAAGATTAAGAATTTTAGCTAAGCTCCATCTTCTAAATCTTTCAATGTAACAATAGGCCGCAGGCACTACAACTAGTGTTAAAAAAGTGGAACTCACCACTCCCCCAATGACGGCAATCCCCATACTCATTCGCTGTTTGGATGCTTCATTTAACCCATAGGCAATGGGCAACATCCCCGCAATAAGTGCAAAAGAAGTCATCAAAATAGGACGAATTCTTTTTTTACAGGCCTGATCTATGGCCTCACGCAACTCCACACCTTGCTTGACGAGTTGGTTAGCATAATCAACTAGGATAATACTATTTTTTGTGGCCACGCCAAGCAGCATGATACATCCAATCATAGAAAAAAGATCGAGGCTATGCTGTGTTATGAGTAGGGCAAAAAAGGCGCCGCAAATGGCAAGTGGCAAAACTAACATAATGGTTAGTGGTATTACAAAAGACTCATATAAAGAAGCAAGAACTAAATAAATAAATAAAATCGCAAGTAGCGCAGCCTTGGCCATATTGGCAATTAACTCAGTGAAATTTTCTGCTTGGCCAATAAAGGCATAACGCATTCCCTTGGGAAGTGGAATTTCTTCCCTAAAAATTCGTTCTGTTTCTGCAATGGCACCACCAGTTCCTGGGCCATTAGGCGCAATTTCTGCACCTATAAAAACATAGTGCGCACGATCCTGACGCAAAATATTAGAATTTGAAGTTGATTCCTTTACTGTTGCCACTGAACTTAGAGGAATAAGAGAATAATTAATATTTGGAACAAAAGTTTTTTCAAAATTTTTCACCACATCTCTTTGATCTTCGGCGAGTCTTACTTTGATATCGTAATCATTGCCCTTCTCTCTAAAAATAGCGGCATTTTGCCCTTCCATAAGAATGCGAAGCTCCATTCCCATTTGTGAAATAGACACTCCATAATTTTCTGTTTCCTTTCTAAGAGGCACAATTTGAGTTTCCGGTCTTCCACTTCTGATACTAATATCAACATCGGTAATGGAGGGATGATTTTTTATTTTTTCATAAAATAATTTTGAAATTCTCTCGAGTTCCTCATCATTATCTCCAATAATTGTTAAACTAAAAGGACGGTCACCTCCTCCGATTGGATCAAAATCTTTTACAAGAGGATTGGCCATTTTATATTTTTCTAAATCCTTTCTAAGAAGATTTTTAAATTCAATAGTATTTATTTTTCGCTCTTTAGCAGGAACTAAATTCACATAAAATGAAGCGCGGTTAGCTTCTCCATCATTTTGTCCAACAATGAGAAGTGAAGTTTTTACTTCCTTATACTTGCGAATTTCTTCATCAATTTTTTTAGAAATTCGGTCCATTTCCTCTAAGTTTGTTCCAGGTTGCATTTCAAGAGCTATAGTAAATTCCCCCACATCTTGAGGTGGTAAAAATGTTTTTGGCACCCACTTTAAAGAAATAATACTAGCTATAAAAATGAAAAGGGCCAAAACCAAAACGAGTACCGGCCTATTCATGGAAAAATGCAACATGCGATGATAATTCTTTATAAGAAGTGCGAACCACTTTGATTCTTTTTTTTCATATCCTGTTTTCGATATATGTTTATTTTGTAATCCTTTTCCAGCAAAATAAGTGGAAAGCATAGGAGCAATAGTAAGAGCATCAAAAGTAGAAATAAGCATTACAAAACAAATAGTGAGACCAAATTCCTTAAAAAATTGTCCAACAATACCATCTAAAAAAGCAATAGGGCCAAACACGGCCATTACAGTTAAAGTAGTGGCCAGTACCGCCATGGTTACTTCCGTAGTCCCAATAAGAGAAGCATGCTTGGGATCCTTACCCATTTCAATATGACGAAAAATATTTTCTCTTACTACAATGGCATCATCGATCAGAAGTCCCACAGATAGGGAAAGAGCAAGCAGAGTCATGACATTAATCGAAAAACCGGCAAGCACAATAAGAATAAAGGCACCAAGCAAGGAATTAGGAAGAGCAAGTCCAGTAATAATGGTGGATCTCATATTTCCTAGAAATAGAAATACTACTAAAATAGTAAGAATGATTCCCAGAAAAATTGATTCTTTAACGTCAGTGACATTGGCCCTAATTTCTTTTGCACCATCTCGAACTAACTTCAATTGAGCATCATATCCTTGTTCCTTAAACAACTTATTAACTTTTTCTAATTTTTTAATAACATCTTCCACAACACTAATAGTGTTTGAACCTGACTGTTTAAAAACATTGAGTACAATACTTTGTTTTCCATTGACGTAGGTTCTAGTGCTCTCATCGACTAAACTATCTTCAATCACTGCCACATCTTTAACAGTCACAGGAATATCATTTCCAAAAAAACTAATGACCGTATCACCAATCTCCTTAATAGAACTATATTCACCGCTGGTTCTAAAAATATTTTCTTTGCTGCTAGAAATATTCATTTTTCCAATGGGAACATTGCTCCCTGATTGTGCTAACCTGGCAACGATTTGCCCCGCAGAAACTTCTCTGGTTTTTAATTTTTCTCGATCTAGCGATACCTTGATTTCTCTTTTTCTTGACCCAAAAATTTCTACAAGTCCAACCCCCTTCCCCTGTTCTAAATTCACTTTGACAATGTCATTAGCTAAATCAAATGCTTTTCCGGTTGGTAAACTTGAAACTAAAGATACTGAAGCTACGGGTAAATCTGCAGGGTCCAGACGCCTGACAATGGGATCTTTTGCATCTTTAGGAATTTTTGAACGAATAATGCTAAGTCGATCACGTACCTGTTGTTCAGCATATTTAACGTCCGTGGATAAATAAAATTCACAAATAACAGTACTAACACCTTCGCGACTCACCGACCTTAGTGCTTTCATTCCCACAATGCTTGCAACTTCTTCTTCTATAATTTTAGAAATATTTGCTTCGATTTCTTTTGGTCCAGCGCCCGGATAAATTGTCTGAATATAGACCACAGGAATACTAATATTAGGAAATAAATTTACAGAAATATTTTTTGAAGAAAGATAACCTACAACCATGATAAGAACAACTACACAGGTTATAAAAACTGGTCTCCTTATAGAAAGGACTGCTAAAAAATTTTGATTTCTTTCAATATCATGATTATCTTGAGAATTCATATTATCATTTCCTAATATTATAATATTGTAAAAAATAGTCCTATAATAATTCGCTCTTATCAAATAATTTTAATTCACTGGCAGTCTTTAAAGTTTCGTTTAAAGAATCGAGTGTTAAAAGTTGCGCATTTAAATAATCAAGTTCAAAAAGCAACACTTGGTAGGTAGTGGTCCTACCCTTTTTTAGTCGTTCCTTTTCTAAAGTTAATTTTTCAAGTTGAGATTTTTCTAATTTTTGGGCAAGCTCATAGCGACTCTTATCATTTGATAAACGATCAACAAGAGTTTCCCAGTTTTGTTTCTGATCTAATAAATAATGTTCTGCAAATGCTTCTTTTGTTTGCGCCTCAATGAGAGTGCCCCTTGTTACATCACTAATAGACCAAAAATCCAGGGGTGCACTTAACTTTATTCCGATCACCCACCAGGCATGATCTCTTGCAAATCCCTCAGACCTAGCTTCACCATATTCACGGTCTCGTCCCACATAATTTAATTGGCCAAAAATCTCCAGTTCGGGTCTATATTGTTCTTTGACAAGTTGTGCTTGTAATTTTGCAAGTGTAGCTTGATGTTTTTGAAATTGTAAGTCCTCCCGTTCTCTAAAGGCAGGTGCTCTAAGAGCTCTAACTGCTTTTAAACTAGGGAGTGAAAGTGACTGTTCAACCTTATCACCTTCCACATTTCTCATCACATTAAATTTTCTTCTAATTTCTCTAATTTGGTCCTGGGATTTTTGCCACTCTAATTCGCTTGAGAGCACCTGTGCATTGGCCTGTAAATAATCAGACTCTTCTCCTAATTCTCTTTTTTTACGCCCTTTTGCCCAATCACGAATTTGTTTAGCGCGCTCTAGTCCCTCTTTTTGCAATTCTATTTGTTTTTCAGCAATGGCAAGTCCAAAATAAAGATCCTCAATGGAGCGCATGCTTTGATTAAAGTTAAAGGATTCAATACTTGAACTAGCTTCACTTTTTACTTTTAAAAGTTGCTGTTGCGATCGAACTTCTGATCCAAAAAAATTTCGCCAAAGTGATTGTTTAATTTCTAACTTTGGTCCTGCTTCATAGTTAGTGGTATTAGCAATAATCACATTTTGAATATCAATAAATTGTACTTGATAGGTCAGCGCCCAGTCCTGACCAAAGGGCGTGCGTTGCTTAAAGCCAAAATCATATTGCCTAGAAACAGTTTCAGAACCCATGACTGAAGGTTGCAATTTTTCCCTCTCATCATCGCTATAAAGAAACTGGGAGACAAAATAAAGTGAAGTAATGAGGTTAGCTTCTCTGGCCTTCAGATTTTGCGCCTTAGCATTTTCTAATTGTCCCTTGATCGCCTCATTATTCTCAAGTACAGCTTGTTTATATTGAGAAATAGTTAATTCATTTTGAGAATAGAGAAGGTCGATCATGAGAAATGAAAGGATAAAAAAAAGGAATTTTTGCATATAAACCTTGGAAAAAACAGATTGCTTGAGTTGAAATTAAGAGGATCTTATCACAACTGTTTTATCTAGAATATCTACAAAATCCTAAACTTAAACCATTATCATTAAGCAGTGTATAAGCTAAAAGTGAAAACATCTAAAATCACAACTTGACAAAAAACTCTTAATTCTACGAAAAAACAATAGTTTATAATACAAAAATATGTATTTAGCACTGTATTCATAAAATTTATTAACCATTTTATCCATCTCTACATTTGTTGAAAATCACAACTCATTAACTTATTATAATAAATTAATTGATACAAAAATATAACGGGGGAAACTATGAATCAAATTATTTTCTCTTTTGAAAATCCTGTTGCGCACTAAAAGGTAGGGACCTAAAACCATTTAATCTAGATCAATTTAGTTTTTTGATTTCATGAATTTAAGAAGGCCATTTAAAACGAGGATATCTCCCAGATAGATAAAGATCACCCCTAAAGTTATCAAATAAGAAATGTTAATGGCCGGTTTAAAATAGGATGCTAAAAGTAAAACTGAAATGATGATCATTAAAATAATTGTCTGAAGACTTGCGACTCCATAATTTTCCACGGATTCCTGGAGATTATTTTTACTGAGCATTAAAAATTGAATGGCATTATCTCCCGTTATTCCTACTACTACTGAAAGGGCCACTGAAGCAACTAGGTCAATTTCGAACTTGCTCGTAAAAATAAAGGAAAAAAGCGCAAGTGGAGCCCAAAATGTTGAGATTAAAATAGGCCATAGTAATTTGGAATTGATCGCCAAACAAAGGAACAACATGAGTATAAAAACTATTATAAGACAAAATCCAAAACTATCATATATGGTTTTTAGAATGCTTAGGGAGTAATCCTTTGCCACAATTGCCTCTGAAACTAACTGACACTCACCCTGACAAATTGATTTTACTTTCTGATCAAAGGCTTCAATATCAGTACTTGCTAAAGTTTTAATCGTCAAAATGGCGCGAGTATTATGGGGGCCAGTAAAAAGTTTACCCATATCTGATTGATTAAATTCGCCAATTAATAAACTGTGAATCTCCTTGGGATATTTTTGAATATAATCTTCATAGTCATAGTATGAATAGGCATGGGTGACAAAGGGCTCCTTTTTAATTTTTTCTAAAATATGACGATTTTGTAATCCATCTTTTAAAAAGACAAGACTTAAGTCCCCTTCACTGCCTCGACTCTTTTTTAAATCCTGGGCAAATAACTTAATCTCGTGATTATCCTTAAAAATACTAAAAACATCATATTGCAAAATAACTTGATGATTAAAATAGAGAAAGATAAAAGGAATAATGATCGTCAGGATAGTTAAATGACGGGAAGGCTTAATTTTAACAAGACGCTTTAACCAAGTACCCACATTAGGTACTTCTTTAAATTTAAACCAATTATTGAGCGAGGGAAATTCTTTAATAAGTGCAGGTAATAATCCAAATAAAATGGTCCATTCAAATAATGTTCCCATGGCGGTCCAGGCGCCAAAGCGAAAAATACTTTCATTTGATGAAACCATTAAACTTCCAAAACCCACCGCAGTGGTTAGTGATGTAAAAAAACTAGGAAGCAATATCTTTTTGCAGGCATTATAAAAACTGCTAGTGCCTTTTCCTTCTTTTATTAAAAAACTTAAAAAAATGTAATCTTCGATAACCGCAATAGTCATCATAAAAAAAAGACAGGAGGTTAAAGAATCCATTCGGTGACCAAGTAAGGCCATGCCACCCTTAATGACTGTCGTTGTAAAAATAATTGTTATAAGCAAAAGAAAACTTGCACGATAGGATCTGTAAAAATAAAAATACCCAAAAAAAATAAATATTGCTGCAATTCCATTGAGCATTTCAGAACGAATTAAACCCTGCAAAACACTATCTTGAAAATAAATACTACCGCTCACTCTTATGTCGTAGGGTAATTGTTTTTTTGTCTCTTGAATAAATTTATTAAGTTCTTCATAGTCATATTTAAAATGTGCTGTAGGATCCTCTATTGCCTGAATTTTGAGATAGACAATTGTTTCATTTAACTTTGGTGAATGATAATAACTATAAAGTGGATTATCTAAAATGCGCTCATCCTGAGTTAATGTTCCAGATTCTATCTCAGGTACTTTTTTTTGACAGGGTTCAGAGACCACTCGAGGATAAAATAATATCCCATTATGATAATCAATAAATCTTAAATCAAAAATACTTCCTACTTCTAAAATAATATTACTATCTCGTAATACTTTATTCCTCCACTTCCAAAGTAAGCAATAATCACCTTGATCAAATGCAGACTGTTTTTTTAGCAATAATAAGACATTTTCCTGAACGCCAAATTCTTGATTGAGATTTTGTAAATGATGATAGGAAGGGGTATTATGATTATTCATCTCCTCGCTGCGAAGGGCCAATTTAACATCTTTACTAAAATATCCAGAGACTAAAATCAAACATAGAAAAAAAATGATAAAGCTCTTTGAATACTTTTGCGAACACTCAAAAAACCAGTGCAGTATTTTCTCAACAATTTTGAGTAACTTCTGACAAAGGACCATGATTAATGCTCGTTCTTTGAAAGGAGTCCATTCAAAAAAAGATAATTAAATTCATTATCAATGTTCTTGGGAGATGGTTCAGAAGTTGGAATTGATCCCTTCCACATTTTTAAATAAATATCTAACCATGTGAAAACAACTGTTATCCAGTGAAAAGTATTTTTATTAAAAGCAAAAAGAAAAGCACATAATAAGAGGAGAAAAATATTACTTGTTCGAGAAGCTAGGATTTCTAAAAAAAACCATACTGATACTGATACTGATACTGATACTGATACTGATACTGATACTGATACTGATAAAATAAGCGCTACTATATTTGTTTTATAAGGAATTGCAATATTACGTAATTGAAATATATTCTTCATTGCGACTTCCTTATCTATAATTCAATAATTCAATAATTCAATAATTCTATGTCGATAATCATCAAGTATGTTAATTGCTAATTTTTGAGATAAATTTCTTTTTTGCATTTAATGAAAGTCCCTAATACAACCTATTTTGCCAATTAATGACTGATAGTGCAAAGGGCATATCTAAAAATACACAGGAATAGCTCCTAGTTGTGAGGAAGCAGTTTTTCCAAATGATCCCACATTCCCACAGAGCTAAATAGTCCACTACGCACAGTTAATGATTTATAAACATTTATAAAAACATAATATAACAAACTAGAAATTATTTTAGTTAACTTAACCACAAACCATGATCAACATTAAATTTGTTGTTTAAATTTTCTTTTAATCTGATCATTGATGTTTTCTAATGAGTCAAAATCAACCATCATCATATCAATAAAGGAAACTTCATTCCATTCTGCTTAAGGCCTTAATTTGCAATTTGACTTATCTTCTGAGAATTATCATCTACTATCTCTTAAATTAACTGGAAACATAAAAATTGTTTTGTAAAATTGTTTTGTCATCTTTATTTGAGAAAAAGTATATTTCTTCAGTAATTTATTTATAATAATAAAGCATCTAAGCTTTAAAACTAACTGAATATTTTTGGCAATTTTCCATGACTTTTTAGGTATCAAATGCAGTTAAAGGAACGTTTTTCATGAATAATTATATTAACTATTTAAGATATTTTATTTTCATCATTCTTGCTTCTTTTCTACAAAGCTGTGATCAAATTTCTGTTCTCTCTAATAAAAAAAATTCAGCTGTAGCAATTTCGTCGGTAACATCGAGCCATATCAGTGAAAAAATCCCATCCTATAATAGAAAATTTTACAAACATTGGAGCGATTCTAACCGCAACTGCCTTGACACTAGACAGGAAATTCTTCTTGAAAGAAGTATCGTTGCCCCAACCTTAAATAAAAAAAAATGCAAGGTTAAGGCCGGACTCTGGAAGGATTTTTATTATGCTGAAGAACTTGTGGATGTTAAAGAAATTGATATAGATCACATTGTTCCTCTAAAAAATGCCCATGAAAGTGGAGCCCATGCCTGGCCCAGTGAAAAAAAAGAAATTTTTGCCAATGATTTGGAAAATTTAGTTATTACAAACAAACGATATAACCGCCAAAAGGGCAGCAAAACCATAGCCCAGTGGTTGCCAGTAGAAAAAGAATATGCCTGCAAATATATTCATAACTGGATTCACATCAAAGAAAAATATCAATTAAAACTCTCCCCAGAAGAAAATCAAACAATTGCCCAAATGGGTAGCAATTGCCAAGATTTCAAAAAAATATCACATTAGAAAAATGGAATATAAGACTCTTAAATCGACAATTTCTCTTATTTCACTGGGCCAGGCATGGACTCCACTTTCATGAACATTTTTAGAGAAAAGCGATATTATCAAAAACTGATAATTAAATTCAAGTAACTGAAGATTACATCAAAAGTCTTATTCAAAGTGAAACTAAAAAAGTTATAGTTAAATTTTTTAAAATAATACCCCGTCGACTCCCCTAAAAATTTCCATTATCATATTGATATGAAACAATTAAAGGACGAGTTAATACTTTATATCATGCCAAGCCCAGGAATCAATTGGAGCTCACCAGCGGCCCTAACCCTGACAACTGCTTTAATGAAGTTAACAAATCGATCTAGGGCCATTGGACACGTCACGGTCAAGGTGAATTCCAGTTTTAATCCCAGTGAATCATTTCACACGGGAATGACTCAACTTGATCGCAACGAAGGAAAAAAAGAAACATTACTAAAAGGTTATGGTTTTGGAATTCTTTTTTATAGCTTCAAAGGTAAACTTGAATCTGCCAAGGAGCTTGATCCAGAAGTCCTTGAAAGATGCAAAAATGGGAATATTTCCTTTGTGCGTTTTGAAGTTAATTCTGATGTATCAAAAAGACTCATTAAGTTTTTTAAAGAATATCAATTAAAAGGTGCTGGCAATTTTTATGGTTCCCCACACCGTCCACGTTACGCTGAAGGTGGAGGATGTGGTCCCTTTGCTGAAAGTGTCGTAGAACTTGCAGGATTACTTTCTGAAGAATTAAATCGTTCATGGATTCGCAGAGTGCGACTTCCATTAAAACTTATTGGAGGACCAAAAACGGGAAAAAAAGTTCATTTTTTAAAAATGCTCTTTCATTTTTCCTGGGCAAAAAAAACTGAACCTGGTTATGATTTTTCAATTTGTGATCCGGATCTCATGCATCAATGGGTCTTGAAAAAAATAGAAGACCTAGAAAAAAATCCTGACCCACAATATGCAATTGAAGCAATGGGAAAGGCAAAAGGAATTGTCATGCATGCTCAAAATCAAGGATGCCCAAGTGATCCTATTTTCAAGGGACAACCAGATCCTTCTCGATTACTTATTTAAAATGAAAAATTATTTTATTTCGTGAATTTGTTTCGACCATAGATCTGCATAAATTTTATGCTGATCTAAAAGTTCTTGATGAGTCCCACGCTCTACAATTTGTCCACTAGCTAAAACAATAATTTCATCGGCATCTACAATGGTGGAAAGCCGATGTGCAATGACAATCGTCGTGCGATTTTTAGAAATTTCTTTGAGTGAGAGCTGAATCTCCTTTTCAGTATAGGAATCAAGTGCCGAAGTTGCCTCATCAAAAATAAAAATAGAAGGTTTTTTTAAAAGAGTTCTCGCAATGGCCACTCGTTGTTTTTCTCCACCTGAAAGTTTTAATCCTCTTTCTCCCACTTGAGTTTCATATTTTTCCGGAAGGGACATAATAAACTCGTGAATTTGTGCAAGGCTTGCCACTTCTTCAATTTCAACTTGGGTAGCACTAGGATTACCGTAGCCAATGTTGTATCCAATTGTATCATTAAAAAGAACCGTGTCCTGTGGAACCATTCCAATTTTTTTCCTAAGGCTTGCTTGAGTTACTGCTTTTAGAGGAATTCCCCCAAGAGAAATTTCACCCGAATTTGGATCATAAAATCGAAAAATGAGACGAGAGATCGTGGATTTTCCAGAACCACTGGGACCAACTATGGCGGTAGTTTTTCCACTGGCAACTGTAAAACTGATATCTTTTAAAATCTCTCGTTCAGGTTGATAGGAAAAACGAATATTTTTAAACTCTAATTTTGTATTATTTAATTCTAATGGAATGGCATTAGTTGCATCGCTCACACTGGGATAAAGTGAGTTTAACTCAAACATTTTTTCCATATCTACTAAACTATTTTTAATTTCTCTATAGGCAAAACCTAAGAAATTTAGCGGCAAATAAAGTTGTATAAGAAAAGTATTAACTAAAACAAAATCCCCAATAGTGTATTGATTATTTAAAACGCCTTTGGCAGACATTATCATAATAATCATTAATCCAAATCCAATAATAGATGCCTGTACAAAATTAAGTAGTGCCAGTCCAAATTGACTTTTTATAGAAGCTACTTCATAGGCGCGCAATGACTTATCGTAGCGATTTTTTTCATGTTCTTCATTGGAGAAATACTTTACGGTTTCATAATTTATTAAACTATCCACTGACTTAGAACTTGCATCAGCGTCTTCTTTGTTCATGGCCTTTCGAAATTTCGTACGCCACTCTGTCACTGTTAACGTCAAAACAATATAAATGACAATAGTAGAAAACATGATGAAGGCAAATAAAAAATTGTATTTATAGAAAACGATTCCAGTGACTAAAAATATTTCAAATAAAGTTGGAATAATATTAAAAGTCATAAATGAAAGTACAAAATTAATCCCTTTAATCCCTCTATCAATCACGCGAGTAATCCCGCCTGTTTGCCTTGAGAGATGAAAATCTAAGGAAAGATTATGTAAATGAGTAAAAGTTTCTAATGCAATTTTTCTTTGAGCATTTTGGGCAATTCTAACAAAAAGATAATCCTTTAATTCCGCAAAAAAAGAGGACATGATTCTCGCTAGTCCATATGAAATGACAAAATAAATGGGTATTGAAAGATAAGTTAAAGTCGTTTGATTTGGGAGCGAAAGTGAATCAATTGCTAATTTTAAAAGAAAAGGCACATAAACATTAAATGATTTAGCAATCAAAAGACATATTAAAGAAAATATAACATATTTTTTTAATTCAACTCTATCATGTGGCCATAGATATTTAGCAAGAGACTTTGTAGTCGCCCAAGCACTACGTGAATGAGATTTTTCTGTAACTTGTGTTAATTCCACTTTTCTCATAAAATACTGATCCTCAGATTCATTATTTTTAACAATAATAAATTATAATAAATAATAATAAATTTATAATACAAAAACTGGAGCAAATCCGCCCCCAGGAGTTCTAAAATTTGTGGTTTGCCCCTCGTAAAGGCGTGCAGCAAGCAGCTGAATTTTTCCATTATAAACGTAGGCGCGAAAATCACATTTCATTTCTTTTTTTTCTCCATCAACTAAAATATGACGGTGACTAGGAGGTACAATCTCCTGAGCAATATATTTACCATTTATAATTGTTTCCCAAACTTTCTTTGTTATTTTGTCTCCTCTATAGGCTGCTTTACTTCCATATCCAGAATTTGGCTTGAAAAAATAAGACCTGCGATCTCTCCAAAAATTCTCAGACAATTGATTCACTAGCATTCGTGATTTTGGAATTCCTCTATTTAATATCTCAATTTGCACTGCTCTAACATCCATTTCAGCTAAAAATTTTTCATTAGACAAATGAACAAGGTTATCTTTGTGTGCATAAAGATGATAGTGGTAAGGTGATGGAGTTAGAACAACCAAGTTTTTATCAAAAGCCTCTTTTAATAATTGATGTTGGACTTCTTCCAAATAAAAATCTGTTAATCTATTATAAATTAAATCAATGATATCCTCTCCATAATAAACTTTATCTCCGATGATCTTCAATTGACTGGGATCAAGAATATGACATTTAATATTATGTTTTTCAAATAAATGCTGAAATAATTGAAACTCAGGGAAAAGAAATTGCGACATCGGATGATCATCAATAATAGCAATAGTCCGCAAAGGTAAATTGCCCTTTTGAGATTCCCAGTCATTGATAAAATGACTAAAAAATTTATCTTCCATTTGATCAAGTGGTAGTAGCTGTTCCTGCTCAGCAAAATTAAGTTGAGCACACTTTTTTTGCGCCTTTGCCAACTCTAAATTTAAGAGCCCTCCGCCAGCATTGGTATTAATTTCAATTAATTTTGGTCCATCAATACCCAAATGAAAATCATATCCCATAAATACCCCCATTGGACCATTGGCCAGGGAGTTTAATTTTTCTAAGGAATGTAAAGGAAATAACTGTTGTCTTATTGGAAGTTTATTCAAGGTTTGATGAATGGTATCAATCAGTTCACTCATTAATAGAAAATGTTTTTTTGAAAGATAGACACTTGTATTTGAAAAAAGCGTAGGATGAGATTTACTTAAATTATAATAAAAAATATTTATCCCAGAATCATCACTTAAATGTTGATTTAAGAGATAAGGGTCAAGTGTAACACAAAAACATCCATTATTGAGTAGTTCTTCTTGGAATGCCTCTGGATAGAATTCTGGACATACTTCTGGAATTTCTGGAATTTTTTTAATGTCTTTACTCATTCCTTAAGATTAGTGAATTGAAAATTAGATTACTACCATGAAATTAATTTTTTATATTTTGGCAATAAACAGGATTATTATGGCAAAATTTTTCCAATGACAAAATCATATCCACCATTTCTGCCTTTTGAAAGGCAACAATATTTAATCGTTCATAACTATTCAAATTCTTTGGAAAATTCTTTTTAAAATAAGAACCATCAGTGTTTATTAAATTTAACACGTATTTTTCTTCATCTTCTTCAATGCTCACCACTCTCACAACATGAGAACTATTTTTTCCTCCAGATCCTAAATAGATAGAAGGTTGGAAATGACGATCGATATACCACTGTAAATTTTTTAACACTTTTACAAGTTCTGCTTTATCCATATTTGAGGATTCAAGGAAACTAATAATTCCCTGGAGATTAAGATTAGTTTGCACCCATTGTTCAGCAATATGGTAATTTAAATATTCTCCTAAAATTGTACTACTTAGTTCGAATAAACTTGAAAACTCCGGAAAAACCACTGCTTCATTTTTCATGATTTTATCTATTAATTTTTTATAATACTCTAACCATAATTCTGGTTCAGAATCTCGATTGTACCCAGACAACTTTCCAGGTTCAAAAAACGCCAAATAGTGAAATTTTTTAAGAGTTGTTGTAAATCCTGCACATAATCCATATTGATTAACAACTGCACGATTACTTAAATAAACACCCTCATCATTTTTATAGCGATAAGAAAGTTGGTTATTTGCATTTACTGCAAATAATTTATCTCTCATTAAGTAATTATAATGTGAATCACCAACTTTCCAAAAGTGAGTTTGGATTTCTAAATTCTGTCTTTTAGCATTATAGAATTGTTCATAGGGCAATAAATATGCTGCATAAGCTGTATATAGCCCATCTTGATTAAATAAAAGTATATTCCAATCTTTAGGAGTATATTGTTGCAAAAAAACAGGTCCCTTTGAGGGCATAATTTCGCAATAACTCATTTCATTGAAACAAAACAAATAAAAAAAAAGATTAAATATTAGTTTATAAGATTTTATTTTCATCACTTTATTCTTTTAGAAAATGAATTGTTTTACTTTATAATTTAAAAGGGATGAAGAATAGGAAAAATTTAGTAATAGGTAATTTTTACAATTCAAATGAAACAAAACAAACTTAAAGAAAAAATTCCTATTATTTCAATATTAATCTCTCGAAAAGTATATGAGAGAATAGATCAAAACATTAAATTTTTTTGATTAAATTCATCGCCCCTTGAACGACACCTACTATTCCTTGGCCAGGAAAAGTAGTATCTCCTATTTGAAAGAAATTCTTAACACCAGTATCGTAGTTGGGAAAATTAAAAATATTCTTTTCTACATCATGAGGAATTCCTCCGACACTTCCCAGAAATCTATTTGTAAACTTTTCAAATGTTTTTGGATCTCCAATTCCAAAAAATTTTATATCGATGATATTATCTTTAAAGATATTGATCATTTGCTTACAAAATTCATCCTGCCAAATTTTTTTCACATCCACCATTTCAAGTTTTCCATTCATTTTTTCAAAATGATTTATCTCAATATGAGTTGAAATAGAAACCGTTTGATGATCTAAAATGGTACGATCTCTGTCATCCATAGGACAAAGTGATATAAAAATAGAATGAGAATGAGTATATGGGAAAAATTTATTTAAGTGTACTTGATGATACAAATCTTTAATTTCACTTTTAACCTTAATGACAAAGTAACCTGTAATAGCTCCCCAAACTGGAGGATTTGAATAACATTTCTTTTTTAACACAGAAGATTTCAATTCTTGAAAAATTACATTTGAATTCCAAATGGGCAAAGTGCTAATTATTTTTTTACATTTATAGATTTGATTATTAGTCTTTACTAAAAAAAAGTCTTTTATCTTTTCAACAGAACTTACTTTTTGATTTAAGAAAACTTGACCATTGTTTTGTAATATTATTTTATGAATTAATTTTACAAAACCTTCCATACCTCCCATGAAATACCAACAATCATTAAGATATGTTAAGGCCATATAGGACATAAAAGCAGGTGCATTTTCTGATTTATTCTGAAGGGAAATTAACAGTAATTCATCAATTATTTTTTTATAATCTAAATCCGTTTTTATAAACTCATAGGATTTAAAAAAACTCTTCCTTAAATTTAAAAATGATTGAATTTTTAATTTAAGCTCGCCAATTCCTAACATTTTAAAATCTTGAAAAGTTCTTATGGGATAATGTTCGGAATATTTCACAAGCTTCCAACAATCCAAAGATTTTTTTTCAATTTCATTCCATAAGGGCTCAAGCCAATCATGGAAAAAATATTTTTTTTGTTCTTCTATCCACTTATGATTATCTGTAAATCTTTTTAGACTTATATTATCCTTATGAATAATTAAACTTGGATCACAATGCCTAAACTTCAAATCCAAATCTAAATCTAATAATTGTAAGAATTGGTATAATGATCGATTATGAGATAACCCAGAAAGAGTCGTAGCTCCTACATCAAAGGAAAATTTTCCCCTTCTAAAATAACCTGCACATCCCCCAACTTGATTATGAGATTCAAGCAGAATGACTGATTGATTTAGTTTAGCCAACATAGCGGTTGTAGAAAGTCCAGCGATCCCCCCACCTACCACAATCACATCAGAAAAATTTATATTGGTAGAATTATTCATTATATAAATATAATATTTATTATTTACTTTTTAAACAGACATCTAATATTTGTCTATGTCACAATAAAAGACATAATAAATAATAATTCATGGGTAAAATCTTAAAAAAAAATGAATAATACATTATGATAAACCAAATAATCCTACCCAAAAACGCAGATTACGTATTAACTACTTCGGCCACTGAATTAGAAAGGCTAAAACGGCAAAATGATCTTTGGCTTAATGATACTTTAACTTTATGGAATGAATCAAAAATCAATTCACAACATAATATACTTGAAATTGGAGCAGGTCCTGGATTTGCGACCTTTGATTTAGCAAGATATCTTGGGAAAAACTGCAAAATTACCGCAATAGAATTATCAAAAGAATTTAGCATCGAATGTCAAAAGCGCCTTGCTAACTATAAAAATGTCAAAATATTAAATGCAAACTTACTTGAACATCGGTTTGAAAATAATAGTTTTGATGTTTGTTATGGAAGGTGGATTTGCATGTTTTTACCACAACTCGAACAAGTTCTTGAAAAAATTTATCCTGCACTAAATAAAAATGGAATAATCATTTTACAAGAATATGTAGATTATGGATCAATGAACTTATCAAATTCTTCCGAATTTTTTTCGATGATAGTCAAAAAAATTATGCATAGCTTTCACCTGGCCGGTGGAAATAGTAGTGTCATGAGAATAATCCCCAATTATTTAAAAAAATTAGGCATGAATATTGAGATACTAAAGCCAATTGGAAAAATTGCCCGTCCGGGAGACCCCCTCTGGGATTGGCCAACACAATTTTATCATAGCTATATTCCTACAATCCTAAAAAATGGTCATCTTACAGAAAAAGATGCTTGCCAATTTTTGAAAGAGTGGGATCAACTAAGTTTAGATAATCCTGAAAATATTTTCTGGATTGCTCCTACTGTTGGTCATTTAATCGCGAGAAAAATTTAGTGTAAAAACTAAATTCTCCTATCAGTCATAAGCACATTGTGGTGTGTCTTTGCCAGCTTTAGAGAACATTGATGTCCATGACCTAAAAGTATGGCCTCAATTCCTAATTCACTGGCCACTTCAAGATCGTGAAGTGTATCACCCACAATAACTGTTTTACTTAAATCACATTTAGATACTCTTAATAACTCCCTTCACTTACCAAGCACAATAACTTCTTTTTTTTTCTCCAAAATACTCGTCATTTAGTGGAATAGTTATTCGAGATAAAATTGTTCTAAATAAACCCTTCGATTCATCTATTCTTTTTAAAATCTCAGAATAGGAACCACTAACATTTTCCCCATAGATTTTTAATCTCAACTGTAAATCATTTGATTTAAGCATTGATTGGGGATCAGAAGATACAATCAATAATTTTTCAATGGTATTTTCAAATTCGTCTGGAACGATGAGTAAGTCTCCCAAATAAATAATATTCTCCCTATATTTTAATTCATAAATTTTTATTCTAAATTTCCAGGGATCAACAAGATATGGAAAAATTTTTCCTAAAAAAAAATGATTTGTTTTCTGCGAGGCAGGAATCAAATTACTATACATATTTAAGCTTCCTGTTTCTCTAAAACCAATATATGGCCCACTAATCGAATATAAAAAATAACAAATTGGTAATAAAAAATGAAACCTTTGAAAATCAAATTCTTTTTTTTTCATTGAGTTAGGAATTTCTGATTTAATAAGAAACCAAACTAGAAATAAAGTGAAAAATCCAGGAATAAAATCTGTATTAATATAGTGAAACTTATTCAAATAAATTCCAACTAAAATAAGAAAGCAGGTAATAGACAACAATTTCACAACATTTGGTGACTTAGCTGAATTTTCTTCTGACCAAAATGAAATTGCCACTAAGGATAGCATTAAAAGGCCAAAGGGCTCTACAATAGGATTTCCTATTAGGGCAATGCTATGAAATAAAACCATAAGATAAAATGTCATTTTTCTAATTCTTGGAATAAAAAATGCAAGCCCCAAAAATATTTCAGAAAATAGGACAACTCCTGCTAGAAATTTCCTCGAGTTATCAAGACTATTCAACATTTTGGTTGAAAAAAAATTAAAGTTTAAAAACCAAGTAGCACAGCTACTCTCTGAATAAAAAAAACCATCATTTAATTTATGCAATCCACTAACGAGATAGACCACTGCGACTATCAATATCATTGTTGGTGGATTATTTTTGATTTCACCAGTTTTAAAATATTCATAAACAAAAATACTACTTACAAGACATAGTAAAATTGTTGAATTTGATAACATTGGGTTTTTGCTTGCAAGAAAAAGGAAAACTAAATTCAGCAGACAATTGAAAACAAAATAAAGGTCTTTTTTTAGAAAATAAAATAGTAATGTAAAAATTAATGAAACTATTCCACCAACCATATTAAAATCGCCGTAAGCTTCAAAGGCAAAAAGAGATTGTAAAATTGAAAATAATAAAAATTCATTTTTCTTAGAATTTTTCATCTGTAAATTCATTTTCTTAAGGATTACTATTTACGGCAATGGTGTGTTAAAAATTTTAAATCAAATTGAGCTTAGTTTCAATTTTTTCAATCAAAACTTTAAATGAACTGCCGACGCAATTTTTATAAAGTGGAGGTGTCAAATGGTGGAGGTGTCAAATGACTATACTGATAAAAAAATGATTCATTATTATAAAACAACTATTCAATACGACGGAACTGGATACGCAGGTTTTCAATGGCAAAATGGTATTCCTACTATTCAAAATGATTTTAATCTGGCCATCAAAACTATCCTCACAGGAAAAGTCACCACCATGGGAGCTTCTAGAACCGATAGTGGCGTTCACGCATTAGAACAGGTAGTTAAAATTTCATCTCAAAATCCCATAAACTGCACTTCATTTGTTATGGAAATAAATAAGATATTTCCCTCACAAATAAGATGTCTCAATATAGTCCCATGCCATTGGGATTTCAAACCTGCTTCTGATCCAATATACAAGGAATATCGTTATTATTTTACAAATTTTAAAAATATTCCTCTACCAAATGATCGCAGATTTATTTCAAATTTTTCCATGCCCCTCGATATGAAACTAATAAGCCATTGCGTTCAAAATTTATTGGGGCCACATGATTTTTGTAATTTTACCTGTACTGGTAGCAATGTAAAAAGCACTGTTAGGGAAATTTTATTTTGTGAATTACTCGAAATCAACCCGCAGACCATTTTTGCTAATTCAGAACTCTTTACCATCCCTAAAAATCTAACAAGCACTTATCAGCTAAAAATTATAGGGAATGGATTTTTAAAACAGATGATCAGAAATATTATTAGCGCCCTTTGGATAGTTGGCAGTGGCAAATTAAATGCTGAAGAATTTATTAAACTCTTAAATGGTCCCAAAAATGAAAAGAGGCTGTGGAAAGTGGCACCTCCAAACGGACTATTTCTCTATCAGATAAAATATCCTAAGTAATTTTAAAATTCATAAGATTATTTTATAGATTTTAGTATTTCCTCAAAATATGATTGCTTTGCTGGACGGGGATACCAAATAAGTGCGAGTTTATCTTCCATACATTTAGATTGATTTAACGCTATAAGTTCGCCAGATTCTAGATGTGGCCTTGCAATAGATTCAACTAATGTTCCAAAACCTATCTCGGCACAAAATAATCTAATTAATGCAGCATTATTATTGGCAAATAATCTTTTTCCTATGTTTTTTTCTCCTAGATTAAAAATTTTTAAATAATTGAGTGTCGTTCGATCAGACTGATAAAAATCAATAATTCTTTCATTTGAAATAATATCGGCAAGTCTTCTACCTTTCCAATTAGAAGAACACACAAGCAAATATTTATCTGGCTTTAACATTTTACTGTCCATTTCATCGGGGACAAGACTCGGATGGACTATAGCTAAATCAGCAACACCTGTTCTCACCATGTCTACAACATTGAGATTATCTTCAGTTTTATAATGCAAGTTTAAAAATGGAAATTTAGCATAGAGATGATTACAGGCATTAACAATACGACTAGATATTGTACTCGTTGGTCCAACAATCGTTAAAGAAATGTCTGTACGTTCATCACCAGTAACTTGACTTAAAAATTGTCCTTCAAGTTCCTTTTGACCTCTACATAATTGCAGCAATGCCTTTCCTTCTTCTGTTAAGGCCATACCTTTTCTTGACCTTAAAAATAGAGTCATAGAAAGCTCATACTCAAGTGCTTTAAGTCGTAATGTTACAGCTGTCTGAGTTAAACCAATAGCTTTAGCAGCGCCATGGACAGTTCCTGCGAGAGCAATAGCTTCAAAGGCAATAAGAGCTGGATTTCTTAATATAAGCATTACTTATCAATACATAAAAATAATGAATTATGCAAATGACATCGCAATAGCTAAAAATCTTCAACTAGGAGGTTTTATGAAATACTATTGCATTTTTTTAGAGGATACCAAACTATATTTGCTGGAGACGGCCGCAGATGCTGCGGTGGCTGCTGCAGGTGATTGATCTATGAATTTACCACATGAACTAACAATTAATTTGCTAAAGAATCATACTCACGAAGATCTTAATAGAAATTCTCTTATTGTGGGAGTGCACAAGGCCCGTGAAAAAACCATAAGACTTCTTAATGATATTAAACAAAATCTTTATCTTGGAATTAATGAAGTTAATGCAAGGAAATTGGCTTTGCAGATTGCTTATGATCATGGAGTTAAAAAGCATTGGCACCAACCCTACATTCGTTTTTGTTGTGGGACCAGTTTAAGTTTCCATGAACCTCTCCAACAAAATAATATCTTAAAAATTGATGAACCTTACTACATTGATATCGGTCCTGTATGGATCGACCAAAAGCTTAACATTGAATATGAAGGTGATTATGGAGACACATTTATTTGGGGTGAAAATCTAGAAGTAGAAAAGTGTATTCAATTTACCAAAGATCTATTTTTAAGAGCAAAAAAGAAATGGATAGAGGAAAAATTCACAGGGGAACAAATTTATCATTTTATCAAACAACATACTCAAGAAAATGGCTATCTGTTAATGGAAGACTTTGATGGGCACAGAATTTCAGATTTTCCTCATCACAAATATACTAAAGTGCGTTTAGCTAGGCTGGATTCAAAACCTTGTGATTCATTTTGGATACTTGAATTGCAAATTAATGATTCAAAAGGACGCTTTGGGGCTTTTTTCGAAGATATATTAACTAATTATAATATGGAGATCTAAAAATGAAAAAATTTATGGGTTATTTTTTATTCACCTTAATTTGCTTTAATTCTTTAGCTCAAGAGCTAGGAATAAGAACTGTTATCATTGATGAAGCTAGTTGCAACTATGATCAATATGGCCTCCCTAAAATATTAATTAGAATTGCACCAGCTATCAAATTTGAAAATAAACTTCTTGATACATTTGTTGGAGGATCAAATCTTGATCTATGTCCTGACATGGAAAATATTAGTAATAGGTTATACATCCCTGTAAAATTTAATATTACGGATTATCAGTACTTTTATAAATTTGATGAACATCTAGTATGCAATTATTACCAAGGTATCCTTTTAAATATGTATATCCCTGTCCCTACTAACCAGAGCAAAAATGTATTTGCAACATTTACTCCACTTGAAAGTAAATTAATTAATCCCAATGTGAATCCAAATAATTGTTCATTTCATGATGATTATTAAGCAAACTTCCCTTCCCTTTTTCACAAACTTTTCACATTCACTTCACTCTCTCTTCTTCTTCCTTCTCCATCATTAACAACATGGAGGAATTTAAAAATGGAATATGAAAATAAAAATGAAAATAAACAAATTCAAGACAAAAATGGTGCAACTAAAAAGATACTAACTATCTTAGGGCTTATACTGGTCTTAATCATTCCCCTATCTCTAGTTAAAGAGCAGATTTGGAACCGCCAGGGATATGAAGCTGTGGCGCAAAAGGATGTGGCCAAAAGTTGGGGTGATAATGTCATTTTAAGTGCGCCAATGATCACGAGCACCGATCGTAAAATCTATCCAGTCAGTGGCGAAACAATAATAGAAGTAGCTAGTAAAGAAAAAGAGCGGGGCATTTTCCGCGTTCCAGTTTATATCGTAAAATTAAAAACACTAGTTTCCTTTCCAAAATTTGTGATGAAAAAGATTGATGCTAACAAAAATAAAAAATTGCCAGTCCCTGATTATCTAAATTTATCAGTTAAACCTCTTTCTTCAATTCAAAGTGTCAAAATTAAGGAACTACCTAGTGGCAAGGAATTAAAAGCCAATCTTGTTGAAGATGTGATCAAAATTTCTGCCGATGAAATTACAGGCAAAGACTTTTCTGGCCAACAAATAGAAATTGAAATTTCCATGCGCGGAACTGGTACCATTACCTATGAATCAAATGCCGACCATGACAAAGTTCACATGATTGGTAATTGGACTAGGCCCAAATTTGTAGAAGAGATCCTTCCCATTGATACTAAACTTTCAACTGATGGGTTTGAAGCTTTTTGGACCTTAAATGCTTTATCAAAATGGGAAAATGGTCCTCGAGAATTTAAATCAATTGGACTTAACCATCTTTGGATTAGTACAGATTATTCCATGTTGGAAAAATCCATTAAGTATGGAATTCTTTTTATCAGTCTGACTTTTCTTGTTGTCTTTATTGTTGAATTTATCAGCGGGTTAAAAATTCATCCCCTGCAATACGGTACTATTGGTTTATCTATTAGCTTATTTTATCTCTTGCTCCTTGCCTTATCTGAAATGATTAGCTTTGATTTTGCATATCTTATATCTTCACTTTCCGTAACCAGTCTTATCATTTTTTATATGGGAGGTTTTTTAAAACAAAAGAAATTTGTCAAAATAATGTTCCTTGAACAAATCATCCTCAGCACCTTTTTTTATATTTTACTCTCTCTAGAAAAAAATGCTTTTTTAATTGGCACCCTTGGTCTTTTTGCCATTTTGGCCCTCTTTATGATAATAACTCGTCGTTTTGATTGGTATTCTGGTGAACTTAAATTAAAAGTGGAAAACCCACAAACTATAAGACAACCTTGATTGTCTCCCGAAGTGAGCCTAAAATTGTGAACATCATGACACCAAAAATTCTTCTACTCGAAGATGAACATAATATTGCCGAAAATTTAAAATATGCCCTCAAAACAGAGGGCATCTCCTGTGAACATTCATCTACTGCAGGAGATGGATTAGAAAAGTTTAAAATAGGCAATTTTGATTTGATTATCTTAGATATTGGTTTACCAGATAAAAGCGGGTTCGATGTTTGTCGTGAAATTCGTTTGGTTAGCACTATTCCCATTTTTTTCTTAACTGCTCGTGCTGATGAAATAGATAAAATTCTAGGTCTTGAACTCGGAGGAGATGATTATATCACTAAGCCTTTTAGCCCACGTGAAGTAACTGCAAGAATCCGCGCCTTTTTCAGAAGATATGGTGATCATCATATTCAACCCACTAAAACAAAAAAAATAAAAAATTTTTTATTATTAGAAGATCGCTTTCAAATCAAATATAAAAATGTGGATTTAGATTTACGTCGTTATGAATTTGGTATTTTAAAATTTCTACTGGAACATCCTGGCCAAGTTTTTTCTAGATCACAAATTATGGATAGAGTATGGCAAGAGCCAGATATGAGTTTAGAAAGAACCATTGATACTCATATTAAAGTAATACGAGCTAAACTTAATAAAATTTCCTCGGATGAGATCATTCAAACCCATCGTGGTCTAGGATATTCTATCAAGGAAGATTCATGAGTTTGCGCCGCAGACTTTTTCTGACGCTTTGCTTGATTGTTCTTGTCGGATTTTTTGGAATTGCTAGATGGATTAATGGTGAATTAAGAATGAGTTATTCTCAAGTGGTTGAAGAAACACTCGTTGACTATGCCCACCTCATTGCTGCTTACGTAGAAATAAATCAATTTTCACAAGATACATTTCAATCACTTGATAATATGTTTACAAAATACAAGTCTCAAAAAATCAATGCTAAAATTTTTGAATTTATCAAAACAAATCATACATTAGAATTTTATGTTACTGATACGAAGGGGCTAGTGATTTTTTCCACTAAAAAAGAAGAAATCGGCCAGGATTTCTCAAATTGGAATGATGTCTATAGAACTTTACGTGGTGAATATGGAGCAAGATCAACACGCACGGATCCAAATGATTCACGAACTTCAGTTTATTTTGTCGCTGCTCCAATTATCATTGATTCTAAAATCGCTGGAGTTGCCACTGTATACAAATCAGAAAGTAGCATATTACTTTTTTTAGATAGGGCGCTAAAAAAAATGTTTCGAGGAGGATTATTTTCAGTTATTGCCCTAGCTTTAATAGGAGGACTTATTTTAGTGTGGATCACCTTCCCGCTTGAGAGATTGCGAAAATATGCGACAAATGTGGCAGAAGGGAATCGGAACATATTACCAAAATCAAATGTAAAAGAAATTAAACAATTAACTGATGCTTTTGAAAACATGAGAATTTCCTTAGAAGGAAAAAAGACCGTAGAAAAGTATACCCAAATGTTGACTCATGAATTAAAAAGCCCACTAACAGTAATTAAAGGAGCTGCTGAATTATGTCTCGAAGAAATAGGCCCTGAACAATCAAAAATATTTTTAAATAATATTATTGATGAATCAAATAGATCCCACCTGTTACTGGAGCAATTATTAAAAATTGCTGCTTTAGAATCTAAGCATCACCTCGAGCAAACTGAGCTCATCGATCCCGCTCTCCTTCTTTATGAAGTGACTGATGCTCTGATGAGTTTATGGAAAAGTAAAAATATCGCCATTAAAATTGATAGTACTACTAAAATGACAATTGATGGAGATAGGCTACTACTCTTTCAATCCTTTAGAAATATCATTCAAAATGCCATTGAATTTTCCTATCCTAATAGTGAAATCCATATACAGATAACGGGTGCACATACCTATCTTCAAGTAGAAATTTCTGATGAAGGTATTGGTATTCCTGATTTTGCGAAGGATCGAATTTTCGAAAAATTTTATTCATTAGAAAGACCAGATACAAAAAGAAAAAGTTCTGGACTAGGACTTAATTTCGTCAAGGAAGTCATCGATCTTCACCATGGAAAAATTCTCCTTCAAAGACCACAAATGGAAAAGAATGGTACATCTATCATCGTGCAATTACCTACAATAAAAACATAACATAATTATAATATGGATGGTCTCCCTGCATGAATTAACTAATTTGTAATGGATGATTCATTGCTAGGGAATAATTGCTTTTTGAAAAATTCCGTAATGTGATTTTTTCTAAATGCTGAAACCTGTAAAATTCCCATATTGTGTTCCTTATTTAGTTGGATACGATTTTCTTCAGGAACTTTAAAAAACATAGAGTAAAGTTCCTGATATTTGTAAGGAATTCCTGTATCCTTCTTCGTAAGAAATTGTAAAATTGGAATTTTTTTATCTCTTATGACTTCAGCACTACCCTCAGGATCTATTGTTAATATTTTATCAAAATGATTTGTAAATTCTTCAATATTTTTATTATTTAATTTCATCCACTCATTTCTTATTCTTTTTAATAATTTTAAGGAACTTGTTGCCATTATTTCCGGAATATTGGTTCCAGGTGCCACTGCCGCAATTCCCTTCCATGATAATTGAATTTTACCTGCCACAACGGTACACAAAAGTGATCCAAGACTAGCTCCATAGCAACCATAGTTAAAGTTAGGTGCTGTATTTGAATTTTCAATAAATCTCTTCTCTAGGACTTCGCTAAATTTCTTCAATGCTCCTATGGTACGTTCAGCACCTCTCTGAAGAAAAGTGATGTCACTGGCCATTTGTATAGAAATCTTCTTTTTTACGGATGGATTTTTACTTCCATAGTATTTTGCGACGTACTCAATATCACCGTATGTCAATACAACGATAATTCCTTGTTTACAAAGTTTTCTTGCTACCCACTTATCTGTGAAAATCGGTTTTTCACCCGACAATGGTGGAATTATAAATACGATAGGTACATTAGAGGGTAAAGGTTTGGAACTATTTGTATAAGGATTATACAAATATGCTTTTGATTCAAATGATTTTATATTACCACTTTGGGGTACATTGACAGTCAAGCGCTCAGAAGGTTTATAGCAAGATTGATTACAATTTCCTAATATTGGATTAAGTAGGATTAAAATAAGAAAAAAAATGTTGTATGTTGTTTTCATACCTAATTTTAATATGAAATGACATCTTGATTTCCTTGATCTATAAAAAATATCTGGTGACTATTTTTTATACATTTTAAATGGTTTACATTGCTAAAAACAAAGTGAGTGCAAAACTTTTCGAGCTAAAGAATTAAAGTAATTGAATTATTATTCTAAAAGCAAAAAGTTGGATCAAAGCGGGAGTAGTCTATATATACATAAACTACATTAACAACTGACATCAGTCTCTAAATAATAATTTTCCTCTCGCAATATTTCTGAATCTGAATTCAGTAAACAGTCCTCAGGTGTCATGGTCAAATCAACCATATTATTTCTATACTCATCAAGTGGAGCAATTTTTTTCATAAATAATTGAAATGCTAATTGCATGCGAGGTCCTTGAAAATAATAGGATCTCATTTTTAATTTTGTAGATTTAGTCATTCTAAAAACTCTGGTTTTTTGGGAAAAGGAATCAATTTGGCAGTGATAGTGTGGCGGCGTAATCACATCATATTCAAGTGCTGTTAGATATTTGCCATCCACCAATAATTCTAAAATAAATCCATCGTCAGCATAGGAGTTAAATTGATAATAACCTTCTTCCTGATCATCCGCTAAAACAATACTTGATTCCATCTTAAGCCCAAACCATTCCACCAGCGGATTACCCTTTGAATCCAGTAACAATGATCCATCTTTTTTTTTAAATCCCTCCTCCCAAAGTGTTGTCGGGAGATTTAATTCCGAAAAATAAATATTATCTGCTATAACTTTATTGATCCTAAGAAAATCTGCAAATTTTAAAACCGATTTATCCCCTTCATATAAAGTGGCCCTAATCTTGGGTTCTCCCTGTCCGCCAAAGGGATTACATATTCCTCCCCTTCCGTCTTTTTTCTTTTCTTCAGAGGCAACTTCGCTCTTTTCTAGCCTAAAATAATTTACCTTACCACAGGAATTAATAACTAAAATTGAAAAAAATAAAAAAATGAATTTTAAAAAAATATTAAAGATATTTTTTCGTAACAATAAATAACTCACTGTTTTTCCTGTTGATTAAAATAACTTTTCATTACTATATTGTACTTGTCGGTTTTATTATGAATTGATTTAGTCTGATTATCATTATTGTTATTATTTTATTGGAATATAATAATTTTATAATAAAATCAGAAACTTGAGCGAAGTTTAATAGGAAACTAAAATATAATATTTTAATCTAAAAAAATTGAGGCACTAATCCTATGATTACAATTAGTCTTGGAATTTTTTTATACTTTCAATGAATATTTTCATGGAATGCATTCATCATTGTAATGCAGCCCATCTAAAAATTTGATTTTATCAAACTCGATCATTATTCAGTTTTGAGTTCTGCTACTACCCTGATAATTAATTCTTTTAAAGCTTCTAACTTTCGTGAAAATATTTGCCCTTGTCTTTGAACTAAATAAATGGGGTGAAGTATTGTTTTTCCAGTTTTATTGATGACCAATTTATTTTTCTGAATGAGATCGATGAGAGGATCTTTCGGAAAAACAGACGCACCAACACCATTCTCAAGCATCATAAAAATACTCTCCATGTTATTAACTTTTGCTCTGAAATTAAGCTGATGAAAATCAGTTACATGTTTTTTGAAATGGGCCATCAACCATGGCTGAAAAATAGCTTCTGAACCTGGGTAATTAACCATTGGAGTTTTACTAAATTCTTCCCATGAAGCAAGATTGACTTTCATCTTTGGCGGAGAAACTAACACAAATTCTTGATCGTAAAGTTTTTCACTAACAAAAAATCTTGAATCTAGTATTTCACTTGAAATTGCCAAATCTAAATGACCAACTCGAAGTTCTCGGTCCATAATGGAACTAGGCCCATATTCAAAGTTAAGGGTTATCTCTGAGTACTTTTTTTGCCACTTCAAAAGATGAGGAAGAAGATAGACGCCAAAACTACCTGGTGCACCTATGGAAACATGACCTTTGAATAGTTTTTCTTCCCTTTGAATATCAATAACAAGATTATTCATTTGAGCTAACCATACACCACTTTCAATATAAAATTTTTTCCCAACTCTAGTTGATTTAATTGATCGTCCAATTCGCTCAAAAAGTGGCGCACATAAAATTTCCTCTATGTTTGCCACATGTTGACTTACCCCAGATTGGGTCATGCCTAAAATCGCAGCGGTTTGGGTAAAGCTTTCAAGCTCATAAGCTTTTCTAAAAGTTCTTACAAATAATGGTGAAATGAAGTTTTCCATATGCATCAAATTATATGATCAATTCAATAAAATCAAATAATTTTAATTATGGGTACCATGGCGGTAAAAACTCTTCATGATAAAACAACAAGGAGTTATACATGAAATTTTTTACCTTTATTTTATTTCTCATTATTCATACATTTGCATTTGGGGAGATTTGAGAATCAAGCTCCATGCGCCTTGCTCTTTCTTCGCTTTCTCCAGATGATTTGGTAGTTTTTGACTTAGATAATACTGTCTTAGAGCCAAAACAAACCCTAGGAAGTGACCAATGGTGGGGAGCGCTTGTGCAAAAAAATTTAGCATCAGGTATGAATGAAGATCAGGCGATCGATGCGGCAATCACTGATTGGATGAAAGTACAGAAGGAGACAAAAGTTCAAGCTGTTGAAATGGATACTCCCTCATTAATCTCTAATCTTCAAAAAAAAATGATTCCATCATTTGCACTTACTGCTAGACCTCAAGAAGTTAAAAATATAACACTTCTGCAACTAAGAAGTTTAAAAATTCAATTTTCTAAAGTTATATTTTTAGGCCCGAAGCAAAGCAAGGGAGAAGTACTTGCAGAGTTTGTAAAAAGAATGTCTAAAAAACCAAGAAGAATCATTTTTATAGATGATAAAGTAAAACATGTACAAAGTGTTGAGAATGCTTTTAAAAAATCCAACATTACTAATATTAATTATCGTTATGGAGCCGCTGATCCAAAAGTGAAAAACTATAATCAAAGAATTGCCGATATTGAATGGTCCTATTTTATTCATTACGGAATTTTACTAACAGATCAACAAGCAGCAACAATAAAAAATAAAGGTTTTATATTGCATGAACTCTAAAGTAATAATAATGAAATGGTTAATATTAAAAATGGAATAATGTCCCAAGTTATGTGGAATAAGACATCTTGACTTCCTTTATAAATTTTTAGAACTTGTAGGAAATATTTTTAAGCAGAGGTTAAAATTGGTCTATAAAAAATACTTCGTTGAACGAAAAACACTTAAAGCTGTTGAGAATATTTATACTAGACTTTAAAATCAATTAAACGAATCAACTAATTTGTTCCAAATAACTTGGGACACGATTAAATTTTTTGGATTATAAATTTTATATTCAAAAATGTGCTTGATATGTCCATTTTAAAAAGCAGGATTGTTGGAATTACATTAATAATTTGTAATAAAAACAAAATGAGAAATAATATAAATCATTTATTTTGTTGAAGGATATACTTAAAAAAATCATTTGCTAAAAGGAGTTGTATGTTGTGTTTTAAGAAATATGCATTTTTGATGTTGATTGTTTCCCCTTTTTTGATGGCCCAGGTATCAAAACTTGATAAAGAATACTACGAAATGTTTTCTGAACTATTGGATGAGTCAGGCACCGAAGTAAAAAAAGTTGAATGTCCCGAAAATAGTTATAATTTTAAAGAAATTACTTTGGTAAGTTGGCCAAACGGTAATGATAAAAAAATTGAACTTAGTTGTGATGATGTTTTACCCCTTGGAGATCTTTTGAAAAAAGTTGATTCAGTATATTCGAGCAAGTTTAAAGTGAATTCTTCAAAAGGAAATTTAAAAATTGCTTTGCTTGAAAAGCTAGATAATGCATTTTATGCAGATCAATATCTCGCGCTTATAATTCCAAAATTTTTAGTTTTGAATAAACCCTATAGAAATCCAGATTTACTTTATCCTGCAATTATTCATGAGTATGGTCATTATATCTGTACTCAAAACTATTCCATTTTTCAAAATTATGCTAAGGCTAAATTTATTGTAAATGCTGCTGGAGAATTATTGGCAGATATTTTTTCAGTTTTATATTATAATGATGGAAAAATTATAATGAAGTCTATGAAAGATACAAGTTTGTTGCAAAATAAAGACTTTAATAATATGAAAGCTTTTTCAGCTAGAGATTTTACAAATCATGAAAATCAACTCTCATCAATTATGCCGATTTTAAATAATGGCAAAAGAGCAGTCATCGATAATTTTGTTTTTGATGATCATAATTATTTTAGCCCTATGAGATATTATCTATGGAATGAGTACTTGGGAAATCCACTCATTACAAAGAAATTTTCAAAGGCAACTATAGCAAAACACTTATCAGATAGAATTGTAGAATTTCTTTCAAAAAAAGAAAATGATACATGCGAGTTCTACACTAAGAGTACTGAAAAGAAATGTGTATCAATATTTGAAAAGAACAATAGGGATTTAATGGAATATTTAGAAAAAAACCCACTTAGATAAATGATTATAAGCTAAAGATTGTAATGAAATGGCAGTCTTAAACTAATAGTTATTAAGTAGACGATACCTATATGGAATTGCCAGCTTTGGTGAGCTTTCTCAAGAATTTCAAATTTTATGAGTGGATTTGAAAAATTACTAGGAATGTCCCAGCTTTGAAGGCCGGGACTTATTTATTGTACTAGTTTTTTGATAGCACCCCTATGGCTTATCACAAATAAATCTAAAAGCTAATTTAGCCTGGCCTAGTGTAGGGTAATTATTTTCTGGGTAAGGGCCTTGAGCTAAATCAGTGAATAAGATCAAATTATTAGTTGATCTATTGTATGTGATCGAACCGTTATGGTGTAAACCTGGGGTACCCCATACTTTTTTAAAACAGTCTGGAGAACCATAAGGAGGGTAATCACAACTTGATAAGCTAAAATGATACTTACAACTTCGCTGGTAGGAACATCCAGGACATGTGTAACAATCTTTTTTAAAAACAACTACGTTGTATCCTCCGAAAGTATTATTTTCAATAGTCGCACTAAGATAGCGACGATCTCCAGAGGAAGGATAACTACCATTATTGTCTCTAGTGCATTCAGCACTGATTGCTACTGATCCTACTAAAAGTAAACAAAGCAAAAAAAGTTTCTTCATTTTTGTACTCCTCTTCATAATTTTAAAATTTATTTTAACTAATTATGAATAGAGCATAGTCGATTATTATAAGTCTGGGAATGACTCAAACTAAATGACAGGAGAAGTTCTGGAGTACTGTAAAAACTAGTATAAGTGCATGTTTTATTTTCAGCTCTTATCTTCTGGTGTCGTAAATCTTGATTGCGAGATTTTAAATTTATTATCATTAAAAAAATCAATGTACATCAGGGACGACTTCTGAATACCCCGATCCAAATAGAGAATAAAGACTGGCTGAGGATGCGATTTTTAAACTAATAATTCACATGGGCACTGGGCTTTTAAGTTTTCTTTGCCTATTTGAATTTTGGAAAAACCGCTGGGAACTTTATTTTCTCCCAGCATTGATGACAATTAAAAATTTCAATTACTAGTGATTTATGTTAGAGATCAAATTTTGTTCCTTGGTGAAAAATCATTTGCCATCGCTTTCCATCAAATTTCCAAATAGAACTCCGAAGCGAAGCAATAATCAATCCATCTTGGGTTGTTCTTCTTGTTTTGAAACGAATCTGGATAATATTAGTAGCTAATTGAATAGGTGCGAAGTCAAAAGCCTTAATCTCAGTGGGCACTTCTTCTGGTAGTCGCTCAATAATATTTTTTTTGTTATAGATTTTTCCTGACGTACCAAACTCTACAAAGTCATTGCTGAGCAAATCATTTAATGTACTTACATCCTTTCGAGCAGAAGGATTTAATAACTTTTTTTCCAAATCTATAATAAATGTAAAATCCATAAATAAAAGTTTAGTGGAGATTAGGTTTTTAGTCAGTTAAGAAATAATTTATTTGGAATTCATTCACAACCTTTCTTCGCTATAAAGAAGATTCCTAGGATTGCGCTCATTGATGAGCCAAAAATAAAATTTTTTGAATAATGATCGGCAAGTTTAATTGCCTGCATAACATTCCGGACAAATATTACAGAATATTTTTTCTTCATCTAGATTAAAGAGAACACCTTTTTGGCATTCAGTTGAAATACCATTGGTTTTTATCAATACAGTGGTTTTCCCCTGGCCGTTGATATGCAAGAATCGACCACTGTATGCTGTATAGGGAACCTTAGAATAAGCGTAAGTTATTGTTGCATCAAAATGAGGTGCTGATATCTCATAATTTTTTTTATAATAATGAATATTTAAAGGAGGTGTATTCTTGACTAAATACATATTATTCAAAAGCCCAAAAAAATTTAAATTATAGATTGTTGTTCCAAGCGTAATATTACGATTTCCTTTAATTAAAAGTGAGTTCATGTTAAAAAAATAGCTACCAAGATTGTCTCGAGTTAAAGTTGCTTCAGATACAGTGCCATCGCTTTTAAAAGTGATATTCTTTGTGGAAATTAAAAAACCATCTGAAGTATTCGCTTCCTCAATTTGAGATTTATTTAAATAACCAATATATTCCATTTGGGTAGATGAATTAATTTCTTTACTATGAACATATTGATTAAAATATCGGATATATTTTGTATTAGAATGTACTAAATCTTTCTGCTCATTCATTTCTCGAATTATTAGCTCATGCATAATAAGTGCTGCTTTATTGAAGTTATCAAGCATTGACCAATACACATTGTTCACAACATATCGAAAGTCTCCAGGAAGAGTTGGTTCTTCTTGAGCTGCAATTTGTACTAGCTTACAACCCGGAGGTAAAAAAATAACACCAGAATCAGGAATATCAACAATTTCTTGATTAAGAAAATTTGATTCTTGGAAGAAATCAACATACCAATTTAAATATTTTTCAAATCGAGATGGATTTAACTTTTTTATTTTATTTAAGGAATTAGTAAAAGCTTCAAGCAGTGTGGTGTCTGAAGTAAATTGGGAATAGTCAATTTCAAATCGTTTTTTGATTTTTGATTCATAGAGATCAAATAACTCTAATTTATCGCCACATAGAACACCATCGCCTCCATTTCCTGCTTCTTGGCCAGCAAAAGCGTTTAAATAAACAGATATAATTAGCAGAATTGCAGTTAATAATTTTTTCATTATATTTCCTTTGATAATCTAAAAAACTGTGTCGACAAACAATAGACAGCAGTTTTTTCTTGTTGTTTATGGTTTAAAATATATTCATTTATTTCTTTTCTAAAATGAGAAATTTTTTCAAAAATTTCTGGAATAATTTCTTTCGGAATTGCTATGGTAAGGGATGATAATGTCCTTTCATGTATGCTCTGTTCATTTATGGCCCTTAATGCTTTTTTTATTTGCATGGAATGATGCTGACGAAGTGCCATGGAAAGATCTTTTTCATTAGTCCTTAAGATATACTCCTGTACACTTAGTTTTCCTTTCACCGATTTAATTAATCCCAAAAGAATTAAACGGCCTACTGCACTTTTAATTTCTAAATGTGGATAATCAATAACTTTGCGCAAAGATTCGATTCGAGGTGAAATGTTTCTGAGTTTTAAAGCCTCGATAATTTGATAGTGTATGGGGTCTGCAATTTGCTTAAAGAAATCATCTTCAACAAATTTTTCTAATCCTAGAGTATTCAGGGACAGGTAATTTTTAATTCTTAAACTAGCGACCCTTCTGGATTCCCTTGATCTCGCGTGGACCGTTTCAATTAAATTTAAAAATATGTTTTTATCTTCATTAGACCATTTAACTGCTTCTACTACCTTTTTTGCTTTATCTAATGATAATCCCTTTGATTTAGAAAACACCATACTTAACCTAGAAGGCTCTAAACCTAAATCTCTAGCATAGGCCCTAAGTGAGTACATTTCATTACCACTGTGCCTGTTGCGATACTCTGTTTTAAGCATTTCAATATATTTATCTCGATAATCCATGAATGAGTTATATTGGAGTAAATATTCAAAGTCTATAATCGGTGTAACAAAGTGTTACCCGAGTGGTGTAAAAGAATAGTGCAATTATTCATGTATGATAAAAAGGATGAATTTTGTAATAATAAATAAAAGCTATCATGTTCCATCTTTTATCGATCATGTGAAATTGACGAACTTTTTTCTTTAGTCATCGGCCAAGGCCATTTTATCTTTCACTCCTATAGGAAAATCTTAATAAGATTTTAAGAATTTTTTGATTTTTACTTTAATTAAATTTAAGATTTTCTGAGCAAGAAAAATAGATGACAAACATAAAAATTTCGATGGTTTGATTTAGACAAAAATGTGTTTAAATTTTTCTTAAATTATTGGTTTGACGGGATATGATGAGATGACTTAGTAGGAAAATGATTATGGAGAACGTAGGGATAAGGGCGAAGGTGAAGGATTAAATAGTGGTGGTGATTAATGAAACAATATTATAGGGGGCACAATGTTTTTTATAAATAATAAATTTTTTTTCTACATTTTAATCTCATTTTTCACATTAGAAGTGATAGCTCAAACTCCTTTCTACTGTGATGGCACGAGGCTTCTTGATCTTAAGCTTGGCCATATTTTACAAAATTATCAAAATTGTAATGAGATTCTTCAAAGCTCAAAAGGTGGTCTTGTTTGTAACGGAAACTTCTTGTTTGATTTAAAAACAAATAAGCGTTTGCAAACCTACCCAAATTGTCCTGGCATTTTACAAGAATCAAAGAGCGGATTTATATGTGTTAATAATCAATTATTAGATTTAAAAACCAATAAATTGCTACAGAGTTACAGCGATTGCAAACAAGTTTTGGCCAGTTCGAATAGTGGTCTTGCTTGCAATGGATCCTATTTAGTTGATTTGCGTTTAAATATGTCGATTCAATATTTTAATGATTGCCCAGATCTGCTAAAAAATTCTAAGGGTGGGCTTGCATGCATTAAAGGATATCTCAAAGACTTGAGAACCAATAAGCCTCTTAAGATAACAGATGACTGTAAAGTTGTACTTGCTAAGTCTAAGGGTGGATTGATTTGTTCTGGTAATTCCCTGGTGGACTTAAAAACAAACAAAGTTCTACATATCTTTGATGACTGCAACCAAAGGCTAGAATCCTCCATACGTTTTTAATGGCCACGAATCTAGAATTCGAACTGATCATTGCTCATAATCGCTAGGAGAAAATACGCTCCCGGCGAATTTATTATAAAACTTCATTTTTTACTCAAGAAAGCCAATTTTTTGAAGAAATCTCGACAAAATAAAGAAATCATGAGCGGACTGTAATTTTTAACCATTTTTGAGTTTTCAATATTTTATCAATGTTATCTTTCCCTATTCATAGTTTAGACTCAAAACTTGGCATGAGAAGTTTGCAGTAGTAGCTTTTGATGACAATTTTAACTTTGCTAGCAATTGGTTTGTAGATTATGCAATTTAACTTATTCAAATATGACAATTACCGCAAATTTTTAGCAGACATTATTAAATCTGAGCAACGAGCAAATAAGAACTCCACGATCACAAAAATATCGATGAGCTTTGGTCTTGGCCGCTCCCATCTTCATCTAGTTCTGCAGGGAAAAAGAAATCTAAGTGTTGAAAGTGCTGTGAAAATTGCGAAAAGTTTAAATTTTTCTATTGGTGAATCTAGTTATTTATTGGACTTGGTAAATTTTAATCAAGCCAGAAATTCTGCTACAAAATTGTTTTTTAAAAGAAAGTTACAAAAGATTCAGGAACAATCCATAGATAATACAATCGAGTTTACTCAAGAAAAAGACCTGATTGCTGATTGGTATTATCCCGTAGTGCTCATCTACATTATTGATAATAAGCTCTCCGAGGATAACCTTAATGATGGGAAAGTTGTTGCATTAATTGCCAAAAAAATTGGAATTTCAGAATCCGATATCAGTGAATGTTTACATAGGATCAAAAGCTTACTTCCCACTGACAATGAAATGTGTAAGAAACAAGGTTCTCATTATATGTTTAGGGCCTTATCGGGAAAGCTATTACTAGAAAAATATCTATTGAGTTGTGGACAAGAAGCTTTAAAGCGCATCTCTTTAAGCGAGGAAGCTGGGACAGTATACCGCTCTGCAGCCATAAGCATGGACTTAAATCAAAAAAATGGCTTTAAAGAGGATTATTTAGAGCTACTTCAAAAATACAGTAGAAAAAAAGTCTCATATTTAAATAAAGAAAAAGAGACCAAAGTTTATCAAATAAACCTTCAGCTATTTCCTGTAGTTTAGGTTTCTTACGGACGCTGCTTGATCGACTATGGTTACACTTTGTAACATCTTTGAGCTGGCTTTGATGTATTACGCTGTCAAAGATATGAATGATATAATATATCTCTGCATCGTCTAATTTACTGATCAAAGGAGATCATTATGAACATTACTAAGTATTTTTTTCTTTTATTTATTTTCCTTTCTGCTTTAACTGTACGGGCGGAAAAATTATGTGGAAACATTTACAGAGCTTCGCTTGATATGCATGGTAACGCACCAGTAAAAATTACATCATCAAGCAACAGTCAAGCCCAAGCTGGTGATTTAATTCTTGTAGCGGCGCAAGGAAATGTAGCCGTGGAAAAAACTATTAATAAAATTGTTTTTCCCAATGACGTATATCTTGGTTGTGTAAAAGGAAAGAGACAGCAAGGTTACGAAGGAAACTATTTTATTACTAAACATATTGAATTAAGAGGGCAACCATCTGGATTTTCTACCGGGAACTAAGTTCCAACGTTAGAGTTGGACAGAGTTAATATATGTTGGCATGATTTAACTACCAATTTTTTAATTTTTTCTAAAGGAGATTTATGCATCGAGGATTATTATTCTTGGCATCGCTTTTTTTTATTAGTTCAGTATTTGCGCTTCCAGTTGAAAGAATGGATGGACTAGAGGGAGTTGATTTTAGAATTTATTCATTTGCTTCAAGCTCAACCGCAGATAACTCTTGTACAGTGGCTAGATCAAAAGCATCTAGCGAAGCAAAAGCAAAGTGTGGACAAGGTAACGTTGCTTCTGAATATGTTGAATGGCAACACTTTAGTTATGGGCCAAATGGTCAATGGGTGTGTAATTTACAGCTTGCTGTAGAGTGTTTACGGCCGCCGATGCCCCCTGTTAGCGGTGATCCGTTTAATGAAGCAAGTTGTACGGGCGCTCCTATTACAAGTAAAAATGCACCAAGTTACTTCGTTCCGGGTACTTCAAAAGCTTATTTAGGAAGATTTAATCTCGCTAAGCAATTTCGTAATTGTAACAAACTTACAGGCTGTGGCCCTTGGATAAATGGCCTTGATGGTAATCGAATAGCTGCTAGAATTTCCAAATCTGGTGATCCAACTATTTATGAAGCAGCTGATACAGGAACTGCTTATTTGAGAACCGAGGGATCTAATTTTCGTTTAGAAATAGACGGTGATGTAAATAGTAGATCTAAAACAAAACTATATTACTTTTCTAGTGGAATTAATTCTGAAGTAATGAATAATTATTCCATGAATTGCAATATAAATAATGTAGTTAATTGCTATAGCACAATCGCATCTTCTAAAGTAAGTACACCTGTTTATCTTGCCGGTGGATCGCTTAACGAACGTTGTTACCGACAAGTATTTCGAGCAACACAAGAAGCGGATTATAAAAGTGATTATAAGGAATATCGTATGGGATTTTTAGTTCGCTACTAATTATTAAAAAAAGAATTTAAAAAACTTCTAAGTCGCTATTTTCAAAAATAGTGACTTAGAAGTTTGATCTTGAATACGTATATTTCTTAGTCATTTTCTGTTGTTTAAACTGACTTAATTCTGGTTGTCTTGTTTTCTGATATTTTGTCTTATTAAAATCTTATCAATCAATGAAAATAGTAATTAGGATTATAGAATTTTTTTCTGTTTTATTTTTAACTGGGGTTTGTTCAGTAACGCAGTTTTCTTAATCTATCATTGAATAATTTTGCTGATAAAATGAGGTCTTTCAATCCAGATCTTGCGTATGCTAAGGGCCAAGCGATGCCTTTTTATTTCCTATTGAATCCACCAAATTGAAATGAGTTGTATTGACAATCATCTTTTTTGCTGAGAAGAATTGGATTTAAAAGGAACCTTTTATGAAAAAAATCTTAATCCTAACCCTACTTGTAATTATCCAATTGACCTTTGCAGGTACAATTGATAATTGCCCTCGTGTCATAAAAGTCCAAGAAATTACCCTTAATCGATATAATCCAAATGATTGGAATCCTAAACCAATTGGTGATACTGGTGTTATCAAAACTCAGAGATTATTCGCTGAATTTCTTGAAGGAACAGTTCGGTACAAATTAAAACGAACAACTAGCAATAAAGATATTTGCAATTACACTGCAGCTGGAAAGAATAATTCATTTTACAGTAAAATTAATCTGAATTTAGATTTTGAAAAAAATAGTATTAGCTATTTAGTAACTTTGAAGCAACCAACACTTGATGGCTGGAATGCTTTAATTCAACAAGTGGGATTTGTAGGAAATTTTGAATTAAAGAAAAATGTGATTACTGTATTGGAAAAATCCACTGGCTACTCAATCTACTCTGGTCAACAGTGGTGGGGTTCAGATAATGTTATATTTGAGGGTGTTAGGGAAGGAAAATTTAAAATCTAACTATGATTACTTTTTTATTAATACCTAATATAAAATAAATGTAAAAAAAATATTTTATTGTAGTTGGCCTGCCCTCATGTTTATTTTCTATCAATTAATAATTCAAAAGAAAGAATATTCAAACTAAATTTGGTAAAGTGATTTTCTATTTATTTTAAATAGAGATTATTCTCTATAATATAATCAAAAACTTTAACATTAATTTCCTTTGGCTTTTCCCCATTTTTTATTTCATCCCTAATTTTTGTGGAGGAGACATCATCCAAATTTAAAACAATTTGTTTAATGGTTTGTCCTTCAAAGTTACTTGGAATCTTAACTTCATCACCTCTTTTAACGATGATAAGTGAAAAATTTTTGTCTGAAAAAGAGCTATGAAATTTTGTATATTTTGCAAAAACATCAGCACCCATAACAATGGAGATTGTTTTCTTTGGATTATATTTACGTATGGTCTCCATTACATTCCACATTTCGCCACTTTTAATTTCATTTTGCATGACTTCGGTTAGAAATTTTACTTTTTTATTATCTTTAAAAAGAATCTTTACCATATTCATTCGATGATCAATGGAAGATTTATTTGGTTTAAAGGGCGTTTTGTCATCAGGAACTACATAAATCTCATCCACAAGGTCATTTAAAAGTATCGTATCAACAATGGCCTGGTGGGCCATATGAGGTGGATCAAAGGTTCCAGTGTATATACCTAGCTTATCTAAGGCAAAAAGTTCATGTGCATAAAAAAACAGAAGAAAAATAATAGGGATGATGGATGTTTTTAATTTTTTCATACATTGATTCTCAAAATAGGTTGTTGATTGATTTAATTATAATCTGATTTAAATTAGGATTTTTAAATACACTTAACATTTTAGAAATTTTTTGTAAGGTGTACAGTTATGGCAAGTGAGTTTTACAGAGTTGCTACTTAAATTTTAAACACTTTTCTTGCAAAGATAACAAATAAAATAAATGATGACTGGAGTTCCACAAATTTTCATGCCGCCTTTAATCTGGCATTATATAAATCCCATTTTGCCTGCATCGTAACCCAGAACTCAGCACTAATACCAAAAACTTTCTCTAATTCGATGGCAAATGTAGCTGATATGCCACGCTTGTTGTTGCAAATTTCAGAAATCTTCCTTTCTGCACAACCAATTTGTTCGGCCAACCATTTCTGAGTTAGACCGCGTTCCCCTAAGATCATATCCCTTAAGAATTCTCCTGCTGAATGTCTCATCGATAATTCAATCATGGTAATCTCCTATTTCAACATCATGAAATTCACCATTTGTGTATTTAAAGATAATGCACCATGGTTTTTCAATCGTTATTGACCAATACTCCTTCATACTGCCTTTTAATTTGTGAAGCTTTAATGAAGGAGGTTCGCAAATTTTTTTTAAATCATCAAACTTAGCAACATCACTTAATGCCATTAATAAAAAGATCGCCCTTTTATTAAGTCGTTCAGGAAATCTTTTTGAAGCTCCCTTGCCAACGATATCTTTTGTAATTTTTCCAGTTAACGACTTAATCATTGTTTACATATTACCACATTGTGTAAATTTATCAATAAATACCTATATCATTTTCTTTAAATTGATGATATTGAATGGTCTCTAGCTGGATTCAATGGGAAAAAGTCGGAATTCGCACTTTTTGCGACTAACCAGACCAATAATATCAAAAGGTTTTAGCTAATACCCGAACTACCCGAAATGAACCCAAACAACCATTATCGCTAAGAAAATTAATTACTTAAAAACAAAAACCAGTTGCTAATCAACTTCATCAATTCACCATATTTCACTTCATTTCATTTTGTTTCATGAATTAGTCGGAATCATCCCTATCCAAAATACATTCAATAATTCAGACATTGACATTTTTTAACCAATGTGCTAATTTTAGCACATTGAGATTTAGGGAGAAGTTTAGGTGAAATCGATTAAGTGGAATCCCAAGGCCCGCGAATTTGTAAGAACGCTTGAGGAAGAAACCAGACGAGAAATTGGAACTTTATTAATGCTTTTACAAATGGGACACACTCTTGGTGAACCTCAGTCAAAGAACATGAAAAGTATTCACCAAAGTGCCCATGAACTAAGAATCAAAGATGCTAAAGGTGTTTATAGAGTCATCTATGTTTTAAGTATAGGGAGTAAAATTTTCATTCCCCATGCTTTTACCAAGAAGACTCAAAAGAAACCTCTAAAAGAAATTGAATTATCAAAAAAAAGATTACAGGAGCTTTTAAATGAAAATTAGTAAAGTGGCCAAACAACTAGCGGATGATCTTGGATTAAGCCATGTTGATGCTTACATTATGGAACTTAAGGCGAAGCTTTATACAAGAAGCGCCGAGCTAATTAAATCCTCGAAACTAACCCATGAGCAGATTGCCAAACTTATTGGAACATCTAGGAGTAGAATCAGTCGCATCGCCAACCACGGAGAAAATAATGTTTCGTTTGAGTTGCTCATTAAGCTAATTGCTGTACTGGAAGGAAAGCCTGCGATTAAATTTGCAGCCTAAAAAATTCACAGGAAGATGGTGACTAAAATCTAAAGTCGGAAAGGTTGACGAATTTCAATCGCCTGCCTTTCCGAGAGTGATACGAATTTAATTCTAGAATTAGTAGTTTTGAATGCTCATTTCAAAACTCTAAGGACAATAACGAGGACTTGTTTTAATAAATTTTAAACAAGCATTGTCATAAGCAAATTTTTTCTTTAAAAAATCACATCTGCTTGTGGTTGCAGGCGTTAAACCTAAATCATATTTTGTCATTTTCACGTTTAGGTTAATCACATCAAGTTTGATTTTATAATCAAAGTATGGAATTCCCCAAATTTTAGTAACACTTTCTTAAGCGAATTTTGTTAATAATTTATACTTCTCTGGACTTAAATATCCAAGCGAAGAATGACTTCTTTTTTTGTTGTACCAAACTTCTATATATTCA
>Ga0247844_1000390_pt1 | contig 94123 bp, 89 predicted proteins | sample LaCtaG_FD_192421 | JGI IMG/M metagenome (GOLD analysis project Ga0247844, IMG submission 192421) | Freshwater microbial communities from meromictic Lake La Cruz, Castile-La Mancha, Spain - LaCruzMarch201714.5m_1 | ecosystem: Environmental > Aquatic > Freshwater > Lake | place: Spain: Castile-La...
AGGACAGCAAGCGCCAAGTGGTCACATTCCATTTACTCCTCGCGCGAAGAAGGTTCTAGAACTATCGCTTCGCGAAGCGTTGCAGTTAGGTCACAACTACATTGGAACAGAGCACATCCTTCTCGGTTTAATCCGCGAAGGCGAAGGTGTTGCGGCCCAGGTTCTAGTAAAGCTTGGTGCAGATCTCAATCGTGTTCGCCAACAAGTTATTCAACTTCTCTCTGGTTACCAAGGTAAAGAGGCTGTGCAAAGCGGAGGACCTGCAGAGGGAACTCCATCTACATCTTTAGTTCTAGATCAATTTGGTCGCAATCTGACACAAGCAGCACGTGAAGGAAAGTTAGATCCTGTAATTGGTCGCGAAAATGAAATTGAACGTGTGATGCAGGTTCTCTCACGTCGTACCAAGAACAACCCAGTCTTGATTGGTGAACCAGGTGTTGGTAAGACCGCAGTTGTTGAAGGTCTTGCACAAGCAATTTATAAGAATGATGTTCCAGAAACATTAAAGGATAAGCAGCTGTACTCACTTGATTTAGGTGCACTCGTTGCTGGTTCTCGTTACCGTGGAGATTTCGAAGAGCGCTTGAAGAAGGTGCTTAAGGAGATCAAAACTCGCGGCGACATCATTCTCTTCATCGATGAGATTCACACACTTGTAGGTGCAGGTGCAGCAGAAGGTGCAATTGATGCAGCAAGTATTTTGAAGCCAATGCTTGCCCGTGGTGAACTACAGACAATTGGTGCAACAACACTTGATGAGTACCGCAAGCATGTTGAGAAGGATGCAGCTCTTGAGCGCCGTTTCCAGCCAATTCAGGTGAAGGAGCCTTCAGTTGCTCACACCATTGAAATTTTGAAGGGTCTACGCGATCGCTACGAAACCCACCACCGTGTATCTATTACCGATGGTGCGCTCGCAGCAGCTGCAAACATGGCTGATCGTTATGTTTCAGATCGTTTCTTGCCAGACAAGGCGATCGACCTTATTGATGAAGCTGGTTCACGTCTTCGCATCAAGCGCATGACAGCTCCTGCAGAGCTACGCGAGTTTGATGACAAGATCGCAAGCGCTCGCAAGGAAAAAGAGTCTGCAATCGATGGTCAGGATTTTGAGTTAGCCGCAACTCTTCGCGATAAGGAAAAGAACTTAATCACCGAAAAGCATGAGGCTGAAAAGAATTGGAAGGCAACTGATCTAGATAAAGTCACTGAGGTTGACGAAGAACTCATCGCCCAAGTTCTTTCTATCTCAACTGGTATTCCTGTATTCAAATTGACTGAAGAAGAGACAGCACGTCTGCTTCGCATGGAGGATGAACTACACAACCGTGTTATCGGACAAGATCAAGCGATCAAGGCGTTGTCACAAGCAATTCGTCGTACCCGCGCAGGTCTTAAGGATCCACGTCGCCCAGGTGGATCATTTATCTTCGCCGGTCCTTCTGGTGTTGGTAAGACAGAACTTTCACGCACACTTGCATCATTCTTGTTTGGTGATCAGGATGCGTTGATTCAACTCGATATGTCTGAGTACTCAGAGCGTCACACCGCATCACGTTTGTTCGGTGCACCTCCAGGGTATGTCGGTTATGACGAGGGTGGACAGCTGACTGAAAAGGTTCGTCGCCGTCCTTTCTCCGTAGTTCTCTTTGATGAAATTGAGAAGGCGCACCCAGATATCTTCAACTCACTTCTACAAGTTCTTGAAGATGGACGCCTGACTGATTCACAAGGCCGAACAGTTGATTTCAAGAACACCGTCATCATCATGACAACAAACCTTGGTACCCGTGACATTTCTAAGTCACTCGGGCTTGGCTTTGCGAACTCTGATGACGATCTAACAAATTATGAGCGTATGAAGGGCAAGGTAAGTGATGAGCTTAAGTCGCACTTCCGCCCTGAGTTCCTCAACCGTATCGATGACATCATCGTCTTCCACCAGTTGACTAAGCCACAAATCATTCAGATCGTTGATTTGATGCTTAAGAACCTTGATGATCGTTTGCAGGCGAAGGATATGGGCATTGAACTCACACCTGCTGCGAAGGATCTTCTTGCAGAGCGTGGTTACGATCCATTGTTAGGTGCACGTCCATTGCGTCGTGTAATCCAACGTGAGATCGAAGATTCATTGTCAGAGCGCATCCTGTTTGGTGAGCTCAAAGCTGGCGAGATCATCGTTGTAGATGTCGAAGGCATCGGTGCAGAAGCTGTCTTTACATTCAAGGGAGCACCAAAGGCATCTATGCCTGATACTCCTGAAGATCTTGCAGAAGCACCAACCGCTTAATTATTGCTCGCAATTTCCCCGTCTAGTTATTCACTAGGCGGGGTTTTTGCTTTAAACTTTTGTAATGCGCCGGATTTTGTTGACCGAAGCCGATCAATTTCCAATAACTAATGAACTTGTAGATCTGATTGCACAAGAAGGTTTCGAGTTAAAAAGAATTAATGGTTACGCGCAGAAAGACATCCGCGAAGCCGGTAAGGATTGTTTTGGGATACTTATGTATCACGGTGATATTAATAGCGAAACATTGGATAGTTTCCAAGAGATGCGGATTATCTCTCGAGTCGGAACTGGTTATGAGAAAATTGATGTTCGTGAAGCGAATCGTCGTGGTTTAGTTGTAACCAATGTGCCTGGTGCATTCACCGATGTTCTCGCGGATCACGCCATGCTTTTGATACTGATGTATGCCCGCCAAATGCCATTTCTTTTAAGATCTCGACAATCACATCATTGGCCAGCACCACAGGAGTTTCCCGCTACTGGCGATCTTGGAGAGCAAACACTGGGAATCATAGGTTTCGGACCGAGTGGACAAGCCCTTGCAAAGCGGGCCTTAGCTTTTGGAATGAAGGTAAAGGCTTGGTCGCGCACCAGAAAACCTGAAATTGCAGCGCAACTAGGTGTCACAGAGGTGTCTTTTGAGGAGGCATTGAATTGTGATTATGTTTCACTTCATGTTGCGCTAACACCTGACACTTCGCACATTATCGATACCCAATCCCTGAAACATTTCAAGAGTAGCGGGGTCTTAATCAACATTGGACGAGGTGGGTTAGTTGATGAAAATGCGTTGATAGAGGCGCTTGATTCAGATCGACTTAGAGGAGCAGGCCTTGATGTGGTCGATCCAGAACCGCTGCCACTTTCAAGTCCATTGTGGGAACACAAAAAAGTAGAACTTACTTTTCATACAGCGGCCTTTACTACATCGGGTGGTGAAAGATGTATGAGATCTGCTCTTGAAGAAATCTTTCGAGTTGGAAGTGGTTTAGATCCACTAAATCCAGTTAAGAGTTAGTGCCTAATTTATTTAATGCATCTCCAGTAACGCGATATACCGTCCACTCATCCATGGGCACTGCACCTAAGGATGTATAGAAGTCGATACTTGGTTGGTTCCAGTCCAGCACCCACCATTGCAATCTTTCATAATCGCGTTCAACGCAGATCTTTCCTAACTCTTTTAAGAAAGCTAAACCGTAACCCTTGCCGCGGTACGCAGGGTCAACGTAAAGATCCTCAAGGTAAATTCCTGGCTTGCCAACCCAGGTTGAATAGTTGAGAAACCAAATTGATATGCCAACAACAAGGCCGTTATCTTCGGCAACATGACAGTAAGCAACGGGGTTGTCGCCAAAGATTGTCTCTTCAATCTGTTGGATCGTTGCCTTTGCCTCTAGCGGTGCTCTCTCGTACTCTGCTAGATCTTTAATCAACTGATGAATGCGTGGAGCATCTTCTTTAGTGGCGTAGCGGATCATTGTGGCAGTCTATAGCGATGCCGGGGAAGTGCCTGAATTAATTGGTCTGTAAGTAGTGTTTTAAGGGCCTTTTCGACCTGGGATTCATCGGGCCACAGTTTTTTGATTGCAGATTCGGTAAGTGATTCATTGTCGCGAAGTGCTTGAACAATTGTTCCACGACATTTGCGATCGGTGCCATGCCAATCTTGAGATTTTCTCACCAAATCTGTTTTCGGATAACCATTCTTGCGCCAATTGCACTGACCAATGATTGGGCAGAGTTCACATGATGGGCTTTTGGAGGTGCACACTAGTGCTCCAAGCTCCATGGTTGCTGCAGCCCACAGATGCGCATTCTTCTCTGGGAGTATCGCTAAACGTCGCGCCTTTTCACGTGCGGTCGGTGCTGGCCTTGGATGCTCCTCGCCATCAATTGCGCGGACAAGTAAACGTCTAATGTTTACATCCATCACCAGCGATCTCTGTTCAAATGCAAAGGCAGCGATTGCTGCTGCGGTGTACTCGCCAATTCCCGGGAGTAGCTGAAGAGTGTCTTGATCTTCTGGAACGTGGTTATTGAAATCTTCGGCGATGATTTGTGCTGCAGCATGTAAACGAAGTGCGCGCCGCGGATAACCTAAACGACCCCATGCAGTAATAACTTGCGCAGGTGTTGCTTTGGCTAAATCTTCAGGTGTTGGCCAACGCTCCATCCACTCAATCCATTTAGGTAGAACGCGATTAACTGGTGTTTGCTGCAACATGTACTCACTGACCATGACACCCCATGGTGTTGTGTCGCGCCATGGAAGATCTCTTTTGTTTTTCTTAAACCAAGCCAGGATTGGTTTTTCTAACGAGCTCATTCGCCAGTGATTTTTACCCGTTTGAGTGCGGCATCTAGTCGTGAAACCTCAACGATCTCCATGCCATCAATCTTTGTATCTGAACCAGTTGGAACCAATGCGCGCTTAAAGCCAAGGCGGTACGCCTCTTGAAGTCTGCGATTTACACCGCTTACCTTGCGGATTTCTCCAGCTAATCCAACCTCGCCAATTGCAACCAAATCCGCTGGCAGGGCAAGACCTTTTGCAGCTGATGCAACAGCCAAAGCAAGGGCTAAATCAGCGGCGGGCTCAGTCATTTTCATACCGCCCACAGTTGCTGCGTATACATCTCTTCCGCCAACACGAACATTTGCACGGAGTTCAAGAACGGCAAGGGTCATAGATGTGCGTGCTGAATCCAAACCGGAGACAACTCGACGCGCATTTCCATAATCATTTTCACGTCCCGCAGAAACCAAAGCTTGAATCTCGGCTAGAAGCGGACGTCGGCCTTCGAGGGTAACTGTTACACATGTTCCAGGAACTGGTTCTGCGTGACGTGATGTAAACAAACCTGTTGGATCTAGTACAGATTCAATTCCGGTATCACTTAAATCAAAACAACCAACCTCATCAGATGCACCGAAACGGTTTTTGATTGCGCGGATTAAACGAAGACGCGAGTGACGCTCTCCTTCAAACTGCAAAACAACATCAACTATATGTTCTAGCAAGCGAGGACCTGCAATTGATCCATCCTTAGTTACATGTCCTACAAGTAGCAGTGTTATGTCACGATCTTTACAAATGCGAATTAATGCACCGGCAACTTCACGTACCTGAGTAACTCCACCAGGTGCACCATCTGCTGCAGAGCTTCCAATTGTTTGAACAGAGTCGATGATGACAAGTTGCGGTTTCACCGCATCGATATGTGCAATAACCGCACCGAGATCCGTTTCAGAGGCAAGGAATAATTGGGGATCTATTGCTTTGATTCGTTCTGCACGAAGTCGTACCTGTGATGCAGACTCTTCACCGCTTATGTAAAGGGCAGGTATTCCCTTTGATGCGGTTTGTGCAGCAACTGAAAGTAACAATGTTGATTTTCCAACTCCAGGTTCACCAGCAAGCAAAATCGCTGCTCCTGGTACTAATCCACCGCCTAGAACGCGATCTAATTCAGAGACACCAGTTGCGCGCGCATGTGCTGCAGAAAGATCCACATCGCCAATTGGGGTTGCTTTCGCGGTTACATTTCCGGGAACAAGTGAGAGCTTCTTAGGTGCAGCGATCTCTTCAACTGCGCCCCACGCCTGACATTCGCCACAGCGACCAACCCATTTTTGGGATGTCCAACCACACTCAGTGCAGCGGAATGGATCTTTTTCAACCTTGGCCATGAGGTAACCCTATGACAAGGGGCTGACTATTTCTTCTGGGCAGCCAAAGTTGCTGGATGTTGAATAATAAATAGCGGAAGTGAGCGTGCTGCAGCATCTCGAATATGTTCCATTCGGACATCACACAAGCGCGCTAGCTCGGCGTATGCATCCTTGCCCATCAAGAGTTCAAGTTCATACTTGTTTGAGATGTAAACCGGCTCTGTTCCAACGTGAGCATCGCTATTGCTGGTGCAGTACCAATCGAAGTCATCGCCACCATCGCCCCATGCAAGGCGCTCGTACTCGCCAATGACAGTGACTGAGTATTCACGCTCGCCATATTCGCGTGTTTCAAAGCTACGACGAAGTGGCAACTGCCAACACACATCAGGCTTTGTATCTGCAAAATGTTTTCCATCGCGCTGAGCAACGTGGTGAAGTACGCAACCAAATGATCCTGTGAAACCGTCTGCTTCATATCCCTTACGGTTTAGGAAAATACATCCATCTTCAACGCGACGAGTTTTGCGTTCGCCATCTTCATCTTTTTCTGAAATTCGTAGTTCTCCACCAGGCTTCTTTGGTCGAGCCTCGCTGTAGTACTGCCACATCTCTGGAGTTAGATAGGCAGCTGCCTTCATTGTGCGTTCTTCATCATCCTTATCGGTGTACATCGCACCTTCTGTGCAACACCCAGAATTCGGTTGATTTTTAAAGACACCTTGGCATCCATCACCATAAATACATGTCCAATAAGAAGTCAGCCAAGTCAGATCGCACTTAAAGATTGTCTCTGCATCATTGGGATCGAAGAACTCAACCCAATCACGCGCAAATCCTGCTTTAACTTCTGACATAGTCGCAGAGCCTACAGGCTTAAAGGATAGACTTCATACATGAATCAGCAATCAAAGGTTGCCGTTATCGGTGCTGGCGTAATGGGCGAGGCCCTTATCGCTGCTTTGATTTCATCTGGTGTTAACCCAGATCGCATCACTATCTCTGAAAAGCGAGAAGAACGAGCACAAGAGTTGATCGCTAAGTATTCAATACAGAAAGCAGCGTTGGATCTCAATGTCGCTCAGGCAGAAGCTCTTTTGTTGGTGGTGAAGCCGCAAGATATGGCATCAGTACTTCAAGAGATCAAAAGTTCAATTAATCCAAATGCGATGGTAATAACCTTTGCTGCCGGAAAGACAATCTCTTTCATCAGCAATGAACTTGGAACCAGCAACCCTATTATTCGAGTAATGCCCAATACCCCAACGTTGGTTGGAGAAGGTATGGCCGCTGCTTCAATGGGCGTAGGTGTTACCAATGAACAACGTGAATTTGTACTTGGCTTCCTGGGAGCTACAGGAAAAGTAATTGAAGTTAATGAAGAGTTACAGGATGCGGTCACTGCGACAAGCGGCTCAGGACCTGCCTATTTCTTCGCCTTTGTAGAAGCAATGGTGGCTGGAGCTAAAGAGCTCGGCCTTTCTGAACAGGATGCAACCACACTTACAATTCAAACCATCGTTGGTGCTGCAACCTTGCTTAATGAATCCGGCAAAAGCGCAACAACGTTACGAGAAAATGTCACAAGCCCGAACGGTACAACCGCTGCAGCTCTTGCCTCACTCGGAAGCGACAACATGAATTCAATGGTTGCCAAGGCGATGAAGGCGGCCCGCGATCGTTCGCAGGAATTAGCGTGAAACGCTTACTTTTCTTTACTGTAATGGCTTCATTGCTACTTACCCCAACGGTTAATGCCGCTCCAAAGAAGATTTCCGTAAAGCCTATGCAGTTGTTAACAACAGTTGGCACCCCGGATGAAGTAAGTGGAGTAGTGGTTTCAGGGAAATCTCTCATCATCTTTGGCAGCAAGGAATCAAAGGCATATGCACGAGCTGTAGATATCACCGGTAAAGAGATATGGAACCTATCGTTAGATCAATCACCAGCATCGATCGCAACTGCAGCTGCTGTTGATCCCGCTGGCGATATTTGGATCACGGGTGCTACTCCTATTGCAACTGGTTTGATTTCTCCTACCCCTACTGCAACTCCAGTAAATCCTGATAACGCTTCCGTACCTTCTTATACAACTGTTGGTAATTTACAGGCGATAGCTATTTGGAAAGTAACAAGTGCAGGCGTGCTTTCACTTACAAATACTTTGCCAACCAGTTCAGCTCTATTCCCGACTTCAATCTCTGTTGATCGCAACGGTGCTTCAATAGTCGGAGTTATGGGCAATGAAAAAGGTAATTCAGGATTTCTAGTCAATATTGATAGTGCCATGTTGTTTAGCAAACTCCTGCAGTTTGGTTTTGCCGCAACAACCGCTGATGCCGTAGTGCGTCATGGAGATGGGACATTTACAGTTGCTGGATCCAGCAGTGAAACTTTGGCTGGTAAAAAGGCTGCCGGGATTACAGATGGCGTATTAATCAAAGTTTCTCAAGAATTGAAGATTACAAATGTGGTGAGAAGCTCAGCAGCTAAAGGTAAGCGGATTTGGAACAGCGCTTCATCAACCTTGTTATTGGGTGGAGAAGTTGTATCGGGTGGAAAGACTGAAACTGCAATTACGAAGTTTTCTTCGAGTTACCTACCTACCTGGACCTATCGTTTTGCATCAACCGGTCCAACTATGACCGCGGGATCAATACATGCGCTATTTATCTCCACAGCGCCAACCCCTCAGCTGAATTGGAATCCCAAGGTCCCAACACCACTGCTTCTAACCTTTGATGCAAAGGGCGCGATCACAGCAGCCTTTAGCGGGGCAGCGGGGCAAAAAGAAGTACTTAAAGTGCTTATGACCAAGGAGCTTGGGGTATTAGTGGTCACTTCAAGCGCAGAAGAGACTTCGATTTTTACCCTCATTCCGCGGTAACCTAAACCCCCGCACATACAGTGCGTACTTCAGAAATGAGAGCGTGACATATGGGTTCCGTAATTAAAAAGCGACGCAAGCGCATGGCGAAGAAGAAGCATAAGAAACTTCTGAAGAAGACTCGCATTCAGCGCCGTAACGCCAAGTAAAAAATTACGGTTTAAGTAAAGATAGCTCTCCATCAATACTGGCGAGCAAGTATTTAACTTTATTTACAGTCACCCAAGCGCTCTGGATTGGTTCAGAGCCTTGGGTGCTGCTAACTAAACGTATTGCAGATTGGCCAAGATCCTTCTTGCTGGTATCTAAAGCACATAACCTTCCTTGGCAGTTAAAAACAGTTGTCTTTCCATCAGTTGTTAAAAACTCTCCTGGTGCTCCAAAATTACCTGTAATTGTTTTATAAATTTTTGTTGAATTCTTCAGTGAACTCCATCTGACTTGATTTGGCTTTGGTGTTGTTGCCGCAGATGCAGCTAGCCAAGTAAGGAAAACCCCTGATGAAGTTTGGGCGATTGCCAGATCAAAACCGAAAATCAATGCATCATCTGTAGAAATATCTAATGTTTGGTACTTCCATGCTGCCGGGCTAAGTGTTGCGCGTGTGGCTACACGAACAGCGCCGGAGGTAATTTCATTCTTTTGGTTTTTAGATAGTACTGAGTCATATGCAACATAGGTAATTGAACCGTCAATAGTCGCCCGAACATGAAAACCGACATCTCCAGTTGTGCGACCGTTAGCTTTACGATCTCCATCGATTAGTTCGTAACGCCAGGCAGAGCTCTTTACCTTTACTGCACCTAATAAAACACCTTGAGTTTGGTCACGGTAAAAGAGCTGCAGGGAGTTTTCTGAAGCTACGCATGCATGTGAGCCGCTTACATCACTGGCCGTGCGAACTCGGATCGGATCTTCATAGTCATTGACTTGAAGGCCATCGCCATCAACTGTTTCAAAGGAAAAACTCCTTCCGTTGTATTTTGCATATCGCAGATCTTTATCAGTGGAGTCTGTATAGAAAATATGTAAGCTCTGATTGTTTCCAGTGCCATTCACACAAAGACTGATATCTCCCTTAATCGTATTTGTGGTTCGACCTCCCGAACGGCTAGAACCATCAACAGTGACTTTATTCCACGACTTTCCACCAAAAGTGGCTAATTTAAGATCACCATTTTTAGAATCTGTGTAGGCCACCACAGGCTTTCCATTGAATATGGAGCTAGCTACATTTTTTCCATCAGCAGAACTATCTAATACCGAGCTCTTCCATGAGGACTGAGGCACTACAACTTTGGTAATAGCGGGTTCTGAGTTACCTAGTGCGTTCTTGGCAATGATGCTAAAGGTGTATTGAACTCCATTTTTTAGCCCAGTAATCAATACAGGACTCGAAGAAATCTTTCGCTCAACACCGGTCCTCAAATTTTTAACAATGTACTCAGCAACCTGCGCGGTTCGTAAATTTGCAGGAGGATCAAATGCAATGAGTGCTGAGGAATCAGATATGTATGCCTGAGCATTTCGTGGAGAAAGTGGTAAATCTGCGGAAATTCCCAGAGGCGGTTTATTACGCATGTCCTCCATCATGGCTAATAACAAGGGACCTGGTTCCTTAAAAACTTCTCCAGGGTCCAGGCTAGGTGTCATTAAAGAGTCAATTCCCAAGCTTGAAAAGGTTGCTTCATCAAGATGAGATGTTGAAGATCCTGATTCATACCTAGCGGGTGTGAACATTCTTGGCTTTACACCACCATTTGCATTGATTCCAAGGGGTCCAGACCAAACCAAGTATGTTGTAAAGGCAGTAGCTAGCTCCTGAGATGGAGTGGGTAGATCTGGTAAACGTCGTCCATCTGAAGTTTGTAAGTAGGCATCAAAAGGAGTTGGTTGATCGAGGCTGCCAAAACCGAAATACGGATCGTAAATATCATTGGATAAAAATCCCAAGCCATGTGCAAGTTCATGCAAGAAAACTGATTGAAGGTCGTACTCATTTGAAGTTGGAACCCCGTCACCTCTTGCATTCCAAGGAGCTAATGAGTTGACTTGGATTACGATTTCTGGATTAGCTTTATCTAAATCTTCACCAGCTAAAGCATTTGCAAGTGCTGATGGATACCAAAGTGAAGGATCGGGAGCTCCAGTAAATCCTGAAAAGAAACTTCCGGGGCGTGCACTTCCAAGAACACCCCACGAACTAGAACGTCCCCAGGATGCTTCCACTGAAATAACAACTGAAGATTTGAAGTTTGCTGCCCACACATCTATCGATGTTTGTACCTCTTTTTTGGCCCACTCTGGGAAGTTGGTGTACTTGACCTCAAATTTAGAATTGATCTCAAGGTTTTTACTCTTGGCCGGTTGTGGTTGTGGTGTTACTGGCTCAGCCCCTGCATAAATGTGACCCCACGCAGTAGCTGGAATCTGTTTAAAGGTGAGAGCTGGCGCGGTAGGTGTCGTTAAAAGTGCAAGAACAACTGCGCCAACAAGGGCAAAAGACCCCATTCTCTTGATGCGCACCATGGCTAAACGCTATCAGGGCTCACAGTGTGGTTTAAGGTCAGGGGTAGGAAATACCAATTCTCTATGCAAATTAACAGGCAGAAGGGGCGGATACATGACCATCGTGACTGTTTACAGCCGAACCGGTTGCCATCTTTGCGAAGACGCATTCAAAATTTTGGATTCGATGAAGGATGAGTTGAGATTTGAACTCAAAGAAGTGCTAATTGATGGTGATGAAGAGCTGCAACGACTATACGGCGAACAGATTCCTGTTACACATATAGATGGAGTTCACCATGATTATTGGCGAGTAGATCCTGAACGGTTTAGATCTTCCCTTGAAAAACATCGTCAGCGTCAATAATTTTGTAGGAGTAACCCTGTTCCGCTAGAAAGCGTTGACGGTTTTGTGCAAAATCTTGATCGATAGTGTCGCGAGAAATAACCGAGTAAAACTTTGCTCCACGACCATCTGATTTTGGACGAAGAATTCGACCCAGGCGTTGAGCCTCTTCTTGACGACTTCCAAAAGCACCTGAAACCTGGATTGCGATTGTTGCATCAGGTAAATCAATTGAAAAGTTTGCAACCTTTGAAACCACTAAACACTTAATTTCACCTGTTCTAAATTTATTAAAAAGTATTTCGCGCTCTTTCACCGGTGTCTCACCTTTAATCAAGGGGGCTCCTAGCACCTCTGACAACTCATCTAATTGATCGATGTATTGACCAATAACTAATACTTGGTCCTCTACATGTTTTTCTACCAATGCTTCGACGACATCGCGCTTTGTTCGAGTAGTTGCACAGTTTCGGTATCGGTTTTCAGGCTCTGCAGTTGCATATGCCAAACGCTCTGTCTCGGTCAGATTAACTCGAACTTCAATGCATTCAGCAGGTGCGATGTAGCCCTGGGCTTCAATCTCTTTCCAGGGAACATCAAAACGCTTTGGCCCGATGAGCGAGAAGACCTCGCCCTCCATTCCATCTTCACGCACCAAGGTTGCGGTTAGTCCTAAACGACGGCGAGATTGGATATCTGCTGTGAAGCGAAAGATTGGTGCAGGTAAGAGGTGCACTTCATCATAAATAATCAAACCCCAGTCATATGAATCAAAGAGATCAAGGTGGGCATAGACACCATTCTTCTTCTTTGTCATTACTTGATAAGTGGCGATAGTTACAGGGCGTATCTCTTTCTTTGCTCCTGAATACTCACCAATCTCATCCTCATTAAGAGTGGTTCGCTTAAGGAGCTCATCACGCCATTGACGTGCTGCAACGGTGTTTGTTACCAAAATAAGTGTGGTCGCTTTCGCATGGGCCATTGCTGCTGCACCAACAATTGTCTTTCCGGCACCACATGGAAGAACAACTACGCCCGAACCACCATGCCAAAAACCTTCAGCTGCTAACTCTTGGTATGGACGAATCTTCCAATCCTTTTGAACCAAGTTAATTTCATGTGCTTGTCCATCTACATAACCTGCAAAATCCTCTGCTGGCCAACCTAAACGTAAAAGTGATTGCTTAATCTGGCCACGCTGGCTTGGTAAAACTGTGATTGTCTCTGCATCGATGCGCGCACCCAACAATGGTGCAATCTTTTTTGCACGAATTACCTCTTCAAGTACAGCTGTATCGGTTGTTACCAAAATCAACCCATGAACAGGATCCATCTCGAGTCGCAGGCGTCCGTAACGTGACATCGTCTCTGCAACATCGATAAGGATTGAATGCGGAACTGCGTAACGTGAATACTTAATTAAGGTATCGATGACTTGTTCCGCATCATGCCCTGCAGCACGCGCATTCCATAAACCAAGTGGTGTTAAGCGATATGTATGAATGTGCTCGGGGGAGCGCTCTAATTCCGCAAAGGGAGCGATTGCTCTACGACATTCAACTGACATTGGATGGTCGATATCGAGCAGAAGCGTCTTGTCGCTCTGAACAATTAGTGGACCATCACTCATCAAGTAAATCCTTTATTAGCGCATGTAAAAGTCTGCTGCGATCTTCAAGGGTACTGATATCCACCCATTCATGCGCGGCGTGAGCACCATCTCCAACAGCTCCAAGGCCATCTAATACCTGAGCCCCAGCAGCGGCTGCAAAGTTTCCATCGCTAGCTCCTCCAACAGATGCATGTCCCAGTGCTGGCATTCCTAGCTCTTTAGCAACCTTTTCCGCACGCTCGTACAAAGCCATTGTTGAAGATGCCTCAAGGGGAGGACGATTAAAACCACCGGTTATCTCATATCGAGTGGCCACATTGATTGGATTCAAAGCTTTAATCGCTGCATCAACTCGCTGAAGATCAGCCATTGAGTACGAGCGGATATCAATATCTAGAACTGCAAGATCTGGAACTGTGTTTGTTGTGTTACCTGCATGCAAAGTTGTTGGGACAACAGTTGTTCCATGCTCTGGATTTTCCATGGCAGCAATTGCTAAGACTGCATGAGCAATTTCAATCGTAGCATTAATACCCTTTTCAGGTTCAAGTCCAGCATGCGAAGATTTTCCATGAATCTTCACTTGGTACATCGCAGTACCTTTTCGAGCAGTTTTAACCTTACCGTTGAGTGTCGCTTCTAAAACCAATACAGCTTTTGCAGTTGCAGAGATTTCTTTGATGAACTCTTTAGTTGTAGCACTTCCGGTTTCTTCATCAGTGGTTGCAACTAGTGCAGCGCTGCCAGTAATTCCCTTCATCGCATACAAAGCTTGAATAAAGCCAGCTTTCATATCAAAGATTCCTGGACCACGAGCAGCAGTGCCTTCTACCTGCCACAATGGTTGAAAAGATCCTTTTGGCCACACAGTGTCTAAGTGTGCAAGCACGACAACTTCGGGAGTTGCTGAACCCCACCAGAAAACTGGGCGACCATTTACTTCGCGGATATCAGCAGGCTTTCCCAAAACTCGAGTAGCAATTTCATTTGCAAGTGCGATGACATCGCGGCATGACTGAAGATCTTCAGTTGGAGATTCCAACTTCACCAATGCTTCAAGGTCAGCCAACATGGGATAAGTCTATAGCGGCGCTACGCCTGTGATGCGGGGGATTCTGAAGGATTGAACCTCGCCCGTTGCATGATCCTTGGCAATTAAGGCTCCAGCGCTAATTCGGATGGGATCAATTATTCGATGAGTTACTCCACCATTGTTATCTGCATAGCCAATTGAGAGGGTTTTCTCCTCAATTATGAATTGGTTGAGAATTTCCATTGTTTCATTTGCAGTGGTTCGAGGCAGCTGACCTAGCGCTTCACTTGCTACTTGGCGCAGCTTTGATTGTCGGTGGGTAGATTTTTCACCTGTTCTCAAAACTCTTATTGCGGCACTTATAACTTCAGGTGTTGGAGTCTCGATCTCACCAATGATGCGCGGAGGCCTTGGCTTTGCAATTGAACGGTTTGATTTTGGACCGGTAAGAATCAAACCATTGGTAGATTCTCCTGCAGGTAGGTATCCCGCCTCTCTCAATACACGCATCGCATCAGTTGCATCCATGTCGCAGATAACAACTTCAGGAGCAATCCTTCGCAATGAAAGTATCTCGAGTTTTTTATCATTCATGATTTGAGAGATTAAAGCTGTGTCTTCGCAGCGAACAAATGAAGATGTGTTTCCTACACGAAGTTTTCCATGCTTCTTTGCAACATCTGCAATCAAGTACTCCAAAGGTTGTGGCATCGGAGTCTTTGAGGTCTTGGTGAGAAAAACCTTAATCTCATCACCAGTCTTACCGTGGTCCAAAGCTCTGCGAATTGTCGCCTCAGTGAAGCGATACACAGTTGCACCACCTCGACTTTCAATCTCAGCCATCATTGCAAGGGCCTGAGAGATTTCATGTTCCAGCGGCCCCGGAGCAATTGCAGTGTTGTCGCTCTGAATCAGAATGTGATCAACAGTTTTTGGCAGATCTTCATTGATTGAATTCAGATCATCACCATTGAGAAATTCAAGACCAAACTTGGAGATTGCCCCCTGCCCAGTTATTCCCAGCCACTCCGCTTCGCGCAGAGTCCATTCCGCTAACTCCTCTTGCAGAGATGAGTTTCGGCGTACAGGCGCGCGCCACAAAAGAAGCTCTTTGAAGCTATTCCATTCTGGTGCCAATCCTGGATTTTCACGCAAAAGCTCAAGGGTTAAGCCGCGGACGCGGGCTGCATTGACGCGATCAAGCTCTGGTCCAAGGGCAGCGACATTCTTTGCTTCAGCACGACCAACTAATCCGCTTACTCGGGATGTAATCAACCACTGAGATGCAAGCATCTGCCATCTATCTGCGGGGGTTTGCATTAACCAGATATCAAACTTATTGCTTGGCAGAATTCTTTCATCTGCATCGATGCTAACAAGTGAAGCAAGGTATGCAAGTTCAGCAATAAATGCGGTACATGACTCATCGACACCTAAGTGATTTGAGATCACCTTCAGATCTCTAACTCCTAAACCACCAGCACGTAATGCATCAGCTGGTTCATCAGCCCAAAAGTTAAGCAACTCTTCGACCCAACGAAGCACAGTTGAGACATTTGCAATTGCTGCAAGATTGATTTGTCGCTCATCACGCTTGCTGCCAGACAATTTTGGTCGTGCAATGAATTGTTCTTTATGAACTTTGCCACCACGAAGATGAATAGCTACTTCGCGAGTCAAGATTACAGTTCGTTGATCAAGTGGAACCAGGAACTTCTTTTCCAAAAGCCAAGCAACTCCAGGTCCTGGATTTTTAATATCTCCAACACTTCCACGGGGAGGTCCCCACATAAGTCTTTCCAACACTTTCTTCGCATCATCAGGCGCTGCATCTAAATCACTCAACTTTAATTTTGCCAATGAAGCTGGTCCAAGACCTGCTGGCTCTGCTCCAATTACTTCGCGCAACTGAGTTGGCAATCGCATTCCATCATCTGATGGATAAATCAAACCAATCATTACTAAGTGCCCAAGAGCTGATTTTGCTTCCTTGTCGGTAAGAGCCACAACTTGTTTCTCTGAAAATGGCTCATTAACCGATGCTGCCGCCTCTAGAACCTGAAACTGCCATTGATTAAGTGAGTCAATTGCACGGGCAAGGCTCGGTGCAGAGCATGCACGAACTGCAAGAGATGCAATGTCGGAAGGAACTGGAGCAATGAGATCAGGGCGTGCGTTAAAGAGATTTAAAAAAGCAGCATCATCAATACTACGTAGGTAGTCGGAGAAGGAGCGCATTTCCATAACTTGCCTACATTACTGGCATATCCGAACTTCCTGTTAATCAGCCTCTTCGCTTGCGGGGAGTTAGCCAGGTTCCAAGGGCGGCTAGGCGAACAACGATGGGGGAGATCGCCTTGCCGAAAAATCGTGCTTTACGGAAATCATGAATAGGCCAACCTTCAGCCATCGCACGCAAACTTAAGAGAGCATCTGGATTGATCGCCGATGGATATCCAACGCACTGCAACAGTGGCAAATCATTATTACTATCTGAGAAAGCTAAACACTCTTTGAGATCAAAACCTTTAGCAGCAGCAAGTTCTGTAACCGCTACCGCTTTTTCCTTTCCATGTAGTAAAGCTCCATTCATGCGACCCGTGTAGGTTCCATTTTCGATTTCAGCTTTGCTACCAAGTGCTCCAGTAAGACCAAGTCGCTTTGCAATCAATACCGCCATATCTTCGGGTGCTGCGGTTACTAAATAAACTTCAACACCTTCAGCAACAAGTGCTTGAGCGATATCAATTGTTCCTTGCCACATCGCAGGCGAAACATACTCATCATAAATTTCCTGCGCGATTGCTTCGATATCTTTAACATTATGGCCGCCGATAAAATCCGTGGCAGCATCTTGAAATCTTTGAATCTCTTCCTTGTTTTCCTTACCTGTTAAGCGAAATCTCAGGTTGGCCAATACAAAACGTGAGATGTCCTTCTTCGTGAAGTATCCGCGCTGGTACATACCTCGGCCCAGGAAGTAAATCGTTGAGCCGCGGATAAGCGTGTTATCGACATCAAAGAAGGCAGCCCGTTTACTCGTGAGTGCCATGTCACTACCCTAGCGATAGACGGGCATGAGAGACGCTTTATGCTTTGCCAATGAGTTCAACGGTGCATGTAGTTCGCCATGGAGAGGTCCACAATCCCGAAAAGATTTTGTATGGACGCCAGCCTGGTTGGAGATTGTCTGAGCGTGGGCAAGAGATGGCAAAAACTATTGGCGAATGGTCTAAAGCCTTAGATCTGGGAGCCCTTCATGTCTCACCCCTGCAACGCGCGCAAGAGACTGCGGCACCAATTGCTGCAGCGCACAACATTCCAATTACAACTGATGAACGCTTAATTGAAGCGGCAAATATTTTTGAAGGTAAGCCCTTTGGTGTTGGTGATGGGGTATTACGTCATCCAGCTGCATGGAAACACTTATGGAACCCTTGGAAGCCTTCATGGGGTGAACCTTACGAGGAGCAAATTAATCGCATGCTTGCCGCGATTTTTGCAGCGCGCGATGCTGCTAATGGTAAAGATGCACTATGTGTTTCGCACCAGTTACCAATTTGGATTTTAAGAAGCGCTATCGAAAATCGTCGGCTGTTACACGATCCTCGCAAACGCGAATGTTCACTTGCCTCGGTTACCAGTGTTCATTTTGATGATGAAGGAATGATTTCAGGCCTTACTTACTCTGAACCTGCTCGTCACTTATTACCAGAGAAAAAGTAATGAAGAAATTCGCCGCATTAATAGTGCTTGCGCTGTTCTTAACGGCATGCGGTGGCGGGGGTAGCTCTTCTTCTGAGGAAAGTTTTGTATCAGGTGATGGATCAACTACTTACATCAAGATTTCAGATAGAAAGATTGCACCTGCAATCACCGGCATGACTCTGAAAGGCGAGAACTACACTTACGAGAAGGACAGAGTTGCAGTTGTCAATGTCTGGGCTTCGTGGTGTTCTCCTTGTCGTGCCGAAGCACCAACATTGGTTGCCTTGGCGAACAAGTACACAGATGTCGCCTTTATTGGAATCTTGACCCGTGATAATCCTGCAAATGCAGAGGCATTTGAGCGTCGTTTCAAGATTCCATATCCAACAATCATCGATGACTCAATTCTTATTGGTTTTAAAGGATCCTTGCCTGCCAATGCAATTCCTACGACTGTAATTTTAGATAGAACAGGACGTGTGGCTGCACGTATATCAGGCGTGGTTACTGTCGCTTCACTATCCGAGTTGATTGAAAAGGTGTCAGCGGAATGAAAGAGTTTTTTGTAGAACAGATATTTTCAGGATTTCTTGTAACAGCTTTCCCATTCGCTTTTATTGCTGGCGTAGTTTCATTTCTTTCGCCGTGCGTTCTTCCATTAGTTCCAGGGTATTTATCCTTTGCTGCCGGATTTTCAGTTAGCCGCGGGAAAGTTCTATTGGGATCCATCTTGTTTGTGATGGGTTTTAGTTTAGTTTTCATCTCATATGGTGCAGTTTTTGGTGGTTTAGGAAATCAGCTCGCCGCCAATGAGGAAATCATCTCGAGAGTTTTAGGAATTCTTACTATTTTTCTTGGTTTTATCTTTTATGGCCGCTTTCCATTTTCTCCGACTATTCGTCCAAAGATGCGCACAACAGGCGGACTTCTAGGTGCACCAATGCTTGGCATACTTTTCGGTATTGGTTGGACTCCATGTATCGGACCGGCGCTTGCTGCGGTTCAAACCTTAGCTTTTCAAGAGTCAAGCGCCGTGCGTGGAGCCGTGCTTTCATTTGGTTATTGCTTAGGTCTTGGTTTGCCATTCATACTTTCAGGATTGTCATTAGATAAATCTGCAAAACTGCGATCACTTATTTATCGTCGCGGGGATGTTATTTCCAAAATAGGTGGAATCTTTTTAATTACACTTGGCGTACTGCAAGTTCTAGGTTTCTGGAGTCAGTTAATGAACTCTTTGCGATCTCTCATCTCTGATTTTATTCCGGTGCTTTAATGAGCCAAGAGACGCAGATCCCCGAACTAGATAGCGCTGGCTTGCTTCGTTACGCATGGAGACAGCTAACAAGCATGAGAACAGCCTTGATTTTGCTGCTCCTTGTCGGTGTCGCCGCTATTCCAGGGTCATTGGTCCCACAAAGAACTCAAAACCCTCTGCAGGTAGGCCAATACTTCAAGGATTCTCCAGATCAGGCTCGATGGATGGATCGCTTCTATCTCTTTGATGTTTATGGATCGCCATGGTTTAGCGCGATTTACATTCTGCTTTTCATCTCACTCATTGGGTGTGTTCTTCCCCGCACGGTTGAACACTTTAAAGCAGCACGAGCATTGCCGCCGGCTACACCTAAGAATCTTTCACGTTTGGAGCATCATCAAAGTTGGACAGCGCAAGGTGGAGAGCTTGAGAGTGCGCGGGAATGGTTTAAATCCAAGCGATTTAGAGTTCTTGAAGCAGATGGCTCGATCTCAGCTGAAAAAGGGTTTACTCGAGAAACCGGAAACCTATTCTTTCACTTAGCGTTAATTCTAATTTTGCTAGGTATCAGCTTTAGCTCCTTGTTTGGTATGCGCGGTGAGGCGATTATTAATGTTGGAGAACGTTTTGTGAACACTCCTACAAGTTATGACACCTTGTCCTATGGAAAGCTTTACCAAGATTCAAATATTCCGGCATTTATGTTAACCGTTGATAAGTTTGTTGCGCAGTACAACGTCGAAACAAGCGCTCCTGAAGATTACACTTTGGATGTCTCACTGTTGCGAGATGGCTCAACAACAATTGAAAAAAAGAGAATCAAAGTAAATAGTCCTATGACAATTGGAACAACTCGTATTTACTTACAAGCTAATGGTTACGCACCAGTTGTGACTGTTAGAGATTCAAAGGGAGATGTCGCTTTTCAGGGCCCAGTAACATTCTTGCCGCAAGATGCAAACCTGCGTTCGATAGGTGCGATCAAAGTTCCCGATGCAGACCCACAAATCGGATTCTTAGGTTCATTTCTTCCAACCTATGTTCGCGATGGAGCTAACGGCGGTGCAAGTGCATTTCCGAAGGCGCTTAATCCGCGCTTACTTCTATCTGTATGGAGCGGTGATTTAGGACTTGACTCAGGAATCCCTCAATCTGTCTATCGGATGGATACAACAGATATGGTGCAGATCGGATTAAAGGGATTAAAGCCTGGTGAAAGCTATATATATGAAGGCGGATCAATAACATTTGAAGGATATGTTCAATGGGTCAACCTTAACTTTGTGGCAGATCCCGGAAAGCATCTTGCATTACTTGGAGGTATTGTTGCGATCCTCGGATTGCTTGCCTCATTGTTTACTCGCAGAAGAAGAATCTGGGTGCGCGTGGGTAGTGAAGTTGAAGTCGCAGGATTAGCAAAGAATGCCGCACCAGGATTAGAGATTGAAATGCAAGGTTTTGTGAAGATGTTAAAGGGAGAAAAGTAGATGTCACGTTCATGGGCCTTTGCATCAAACTACTTGGTGTATTCAGCTATGGCTGTCTACGCACTCTCTTTTCTCGCACACGTAATCGAAACCGCTTGGGCAATTAAGGTTCCATCAGCTACAACCAAGACCTTGGATTACAAGCGAACTGAAAAGGTTGCTCGAATAGCAACAGCGATGATGATTCTAGGATTCGTACTTTTGTTTGCAGGGGTAATTGTTCGAGGCATATCTGCGGGCAGAGTGCCTTGGGGAAATATGTATGAGTTCTCAATTACAGGTGCCTTGACATTTTCTGGTGCTTATTTACTTGCTCTTCGCAAATACGATCTGCGCTGGCTTGGTCTATTAGTTTCTGTTTCAGTTCTTTTAACATTAGGAACTGCGATTACGGTTTTGTATGTCCCTAGCGCACCTTTGGTTCCTGCCCTTAAGTCAGAGTGGCTGGTAATTCATGTGTCGACAGCGATTATTTCTGGCGGAGTGTTCTTGCTTTCAAATGTGATCGCATCTGCCTACTTGTACTTAGATCGCATGGAAGCTAAGGGTGAACGAACCAATTGGGCTAAACGTTTACCGGATTTAGAGTCGCTCGATCAGCTCTCTTATCGACTAGTGGCATTCGTCTTTCCGCTGTGGACCTTTTCAGTTATCGCAGGGGCTATCTGGGCCGAAAGTGCATGGGGCCGATATTGGGGCTGGGATCCAAAGGAGACCTGGGCATTTATTACTTGGGTTGCCTACGCTGCATACCTTCACGCCCGCGTAACGATTGGTTGGCGTGGTCGCCGTGCAGCATGGCTGTGCCTATTTGCAGGCTCAACATTCTTATTTAACTACGTCTACGTAAACATCTGGGGAACTGGAAAGCATACTTATTCGGGGCTTTAAAGTTTTTTTAGAAAATCAGGATCATCATCGGGTGGAAGTATGCGGCGCTTAGGCGCTTTACCTCTCTTTGGTTTGTTCCTACCAGCGATTAGGTAAGAAATAGGACCAATTGCAAATAGTGCTGGTCCCAAGAGAATAATCAGTAAGAGCCATCCCCACTTTGGCAGATTCTTAATCTGTGATTCATCAGCACGCGCACAATCAATCAGCGCATAGAGTGTGATTCCAAAGACCAGGATTAATGGGATAACTCTCGACATGTTCCTATTGTATCCCTAACCCAATAGCAAACAAGATGGCGAAAACCATTTGTAACTTTCCGGTTTTACCCAGAATGGGAATTAGCTCTTTACCTGAAATACCACTTAGAACTTGCCTTGAAATCGAGATACTAAGTGGCAGTGCAAGCAGAGTAATTAGAGTTGTTGGAATCAGTGTTGCTAAAGCTGCCAAGTGGGCAAGTGCCAAGAGAACAACATACATACGGCGCGCATTCCGATCATCGATTCGGACAGCAATTGTCAGTTTGCCAACTAACTCATCCTTCGGTCTATCACGAAGATTGTTAATAGCAAGAATTGCACACGACAGCGCTCCCATTGGAATCGAGATGATAAAACTTAAGAGAGTTACCTCTTCAGTCTGGGCATAGTAGGTACCCATGGTTGCAATTACGCCAAAGAAGAGAAAAACAGATAACTCACCTAGGCCTCTGTACCCATATGGATTCTTGCCACCGGTGTATCCCCATGCAGCTGCGATAGCAGCAACTCCTACAACAATCAAAAGTGGTGAAGTTAAGATAGCCAACCAAGTGCCGGCAACACTTGCAATTGCAAATGAAACAAATGCTGCAGCCTTTACAGATGCTGCCGATGCGAGACCGCTAGCGACTAAACGGATTGGACCAACGCGATCGGTATCGGTTCCCTTCACCCCATCGCTGTAATCATTAGCAAAGTTCACGCCTATCTGAAGCCATACCGCAACCTTTAAAGCCAGGGCGGCACGAAACCAATTGAAATCTGCACCGACTAACGCAGTGGCCACAATAACCGGTGCAACAGCTGCAGGCAGAGTGCGAGGTCGTGCACCAAGTATCCACTTATTCATTAGGTATTTCTTGTGCCAATCTCTTGCGATCTACTTTTCCAATACCTAGCAATGGTAGCGAGTTAATCGTGTGAACACCTTTTGGTTTTGCAAAGGCACCAATTTTGCTTTCCAACAACGAGGCGATACTGCCGGTTTCAACTTCACCAACAACTGCAATATGTAGGGTTTGACCCCACTGAGGGTCATTAACTGAGAATGCTGCAATCTGAAGAGCAGGGAAGTGCTGATTCAAGATACTTTCCACGTTGTCGAGGGAAAGGTTTTCGCCTCCCGAAATGATCACATCATCTGATCTACCGATTACAACAAGTTTCTCATCAACAAACTCACCTAGATCATTACTTTCAAACCAGCCATCAACCAAATCTAGATCAAGGGCAAGAACACTTCCTCTAATAAAGATAGATCCGCCACGAATCTCAACATCGACACCATCTAAAGTTTCACCGTTGTAAACACATCCACCGCAGGTTTCACTCATTCCATATGTGGTAACAACATTTATTCCAGCGGCGGTTGCTTGATTTCGAACTCCGAAGGAAAGCGCTGCTCCACCCACCAGAACCTTTTGGGCAGATTGCAAAAGTTTCAGTAGATAGTTATCTCCATTTAAGGCCCGGAAAAGTTGGGTGGGAACAATTGCAGTGAAATCAACTCGAGGATATTCACCGACATGATTGCGAAGATCGACAGGAATTGTTCCTAATTCAAAGGCTCTGACAAAAACATTGACAGCGGCAACATGTGTTAATGGCAAGAGCAGAGACCAGGTATCGCCAGGCTTTGCTCCAATAAATTTGTTTGAGGCACGTGCAGAAGAGACCAAGGCGTGCGCCGATAAAGAGATTTCTTTAGGAGTCCCCGTTGTACCTGAGGTGCCGATGATGATTGCGGCCTTTGCAGGGCCAGACTCTGAACTCACCTCGCCAAATCCAAGGGTGGGGCCATTACCTGCGAGAGCTGCTGTGATGTCCCTCGCTAATTGAGCAAGTTCGCATGCAGGGCTCACCCGCAGAATTTTTCGTTGTGACGAGTTATCCATTGCCGTCGTAGGCTATCGCTAGCAACGACGATGGAGGAAATGTGAGCAAGCCGATCAAGCGCGATTTTGGTAGCCGAGAGATTCCACAATGGGTAAATGCGCCCGGCGGAGAAGATTTCGTGGATATCAAATATCAAATGGGCGATGGAATCGCCAAGATCACTATCAACCGACCACACATACGCAACGCATTCCGCCCACAAACAATTCTTGAGCTCATCGAAGCTTTCAACTTGGCGCGTGACAATGATGAGGTTGGCGTCATTATCTTCACAGGCGAGGGAACAGAAGCCTTTTGCTCTGGCGGTGACATCAGCGTTCGCGGTGATGACGGCTACTTGGGCGATGATAAGTTGGCAAAAAAAGGAATTGGTCGCCTTAATGTTTTAGATCTACAGGTTCAGATTCGTCGCACACCGAAACCAATTGTTGCAATGGTTGCAGGATGGGCAATTGGTGGCGGACATGTTCTTCATGTTGTTTGCGATTTAACAATTGCAGCTGACAATGCAAAGTTTGGTCAGACAGGTCCAATGGTTGGTTCATTTGATGGTGGATATGGTGCTGGTTTATTAGCTGCACATGTCGGCCAAAAGAAGGCCCGCGAGATTTGGTTTATGACACGCGAGTACAACGCGCAAGAGGCATTAGATATGGGATTGGTAAACACAGTTGTCCCACTTGCAGAGCTTGAAGCTGAAACAGTTTCTTGGTGTCGCGAAATGCTTCGCAACTCACCAATGGCTTTGCGTTTATTAAAGGCTAGTTTGAATGCAGCAACTGATGGTTTAGCTGGTGTTCAACAACTAGCAGGCGATGCAACGCTTCTGTTTTACTTGACTGAAGAAGGTCAAGAAGGTCGCGATGCATACCAACAAAAGCGCAAGCCTGACTTCGGGAAATTCCCTAAGCGCCCATAATTTATGGATCAACAACTCCTCGACACACTGCGCGTAATCGCGCTGCCAATGAAAACTAATTTTCGTGGCATAACAGTTCGTGAAGTTGCACTGTTTAAGGGTGAATATGGGTGGGGGGAGTTCTCCCCGTTTCTGGAGTACGAGGATGCAGAAGCTGCCAATTGGTTAGCAAGTGCAATAGAGGCAGCAACAACGCCAAAACCAAAGCTATTTCGCTCATCGGTTGCGGTTAATGGCACCATTCCAGCGCTTAATGATGTTGCTCAAATACAAGAGATCGTGGAATCTTTTCCCGGAGTTAAGAGTTATAAAGTCAAGGTTGGCGTTAATCGTGCCGAAGACTTAGAACGTGTAAATGTGATTCGTAATCTACGACCAGAGGCGAAGATCAGAGTTGATGTCAATGGCCTTTGGAGCGTTGATCAAGCAGAAGATTTCTTAACCTCTGTAGGCGAGGTTGAGTATGTTGAGCAACCGTGCGCTTCTCTTGAAGAGTTACGCGAATTAAAGAAGAGAGTTTCAGTCAAGATCGTCGGAGATGAAATTCTGCGCAAAGCTGAAGACCCATTTGATGTCAATCTAGATGGGGCGGTTGATTACTTAATGCTCAAGGTTCAACCTTTAGGTGGAATTGAGAGAGCACATGAACTTGCAAAGCACCACAAAATTCCTGTTGTTGTTTCAAGTGCTTTAGAAAGTGCTGTTGGCATTAATTATGGTTTAACACTTGCTGCCTCTTTTGAGGATATGAAATTTGATTGTGGTTTGGGTACAGGGTCGTTGCTGGCACAAGATGTAGCGCATCTCCCGATTGTTGACGGAGAGATCCAAATTTCAGCGTTTGAGCCAGATTTGAATGGATTAGATGTGGCACCAGATCGCTTCGAATGGTGGAAGAATCGGATTATGAGAACCGCGGAGCTACTGCAGTGAATAACTCAACTTCTTTAGCGCGGATTGTCGTACGACAGATCATCGAATCTGGAGTCACAGATGTAGTTATCTCACCAGGGTCACGCAACGCGCCCTTATCACTTGCATTTTTTGCAGCAGCTGAACGCAACTTGATCACAGTTCATGTTCGTATTGATGAACGAACTGCGGCATTTTTTGCCTTAGGAATTATCAAGGCAACTGGAAGAGCTGTAGCGGTTGTCTGTACAAGCGGCACCGCAGTAGCTAACTATCACCCCGCAGTTTTAGAGGCTCACCACACCAACGCCCCATTACTTGTATTAACCGCCGATCGCCCAGCGATGCTGCGCAAGACAGGTGCAAATCAAACAACTGAGCAGGCCCGCATCTTTGGCAAGACTGTTCGTTACTTTGCCGATGTTGATGGACCTGTGTATCCGATGGAGTTGCCGTTAGATAGCTTGCGAATGGGGCCTGTTCATTTAAACCTTCAATTTGATGAACCCTTGCTACCAGATGATTCTGCAGATTGGGTTTCTGAAATCGTGGTTGCGCCTAAAAACTTTGTAGATCGATCAAAGCGCGGAACACTGCGCCTTGTCGGTGCACGAGGTGTCGTAGTTATTGGTCACGATCGCGGTGGATTATCTGTTGAGGAAATAACTAAATTTACAAAGTTACTAGGTTGGCCCGTCATTGCAGAAGATCCTTTGTCATTTCCAGATGCAGTTGCACATGCATCAATCTTCTTAACCTCGCAAGAGATACGAAGCACTTTGATTCCTCAATCTGTTTTGGTAATTGGTCGAACAACCCTTTCACGTTCGATCAATGCCTTTATTAAATCTAGCCCGATTCAATATGTTGTCGATCCACGTACCGGAACTGTTGACACCGATCGACATGCTGATCGTGTTTTCACTTCGCTTCCTGATCTACAAGGTGTCATCCAATCTGATGATTGGATCGCAACCTGGAACAAAGTCGCTGAAAGAACTAAAAAACTAATTGCATCTCTGGATGGCTGGAATGAAGCGGTTATCGCACGAACAATCGGTGCGGCGATACCAAATGAGACAGCTTTCTTTGTTTCATCTTCTCGACCAATACGTGATCTAGAAGGTTTTGCGGTACCTCGTGGAGGAGTTATCACTTATGCCAACCGAGGTTTAGCTGGCATTGATGGAAATATTTCTACAGCTCTGGGAATTGCTTACTCTCATAAAGCAACGATTGCGGTTTTGGGGGATCTTTCATTCTTGTACGACCTCACAGGATTAATAAATAAAGAGGTGATTAACTGCCGATTCATAGTTATCAACAATGATGGTGGCGGAATCTTTTCGACTCTGCCGCAACGTGGATCACAGGGATTTGAAACTGTCTTTGGAACTCCACATGGACTCAACCCTGCAGAGATTGCCAAGTCGATGGGTATTTCCGCTAAGCAGATTTCTTCCATCAAAGATTTAGAGGCGGAGATCAAAGCGCCAATTTCAGGTATCAGTGTCGTTGTGTGCGATGTTCCTGATCGTGAAAAAAACGCCGACAATTTAAAAGCTATTTACGATTCCCTAAACTCTATGTAAGTGCGCTCCGCATTGGAGCAAACTTTGCATATGTCTCAGCCAACTCAACCTCTGGATCTGAACCATCGACGATTCCACACCCTGCAAAAATCCGAATTGAATCTCCGTTGATTTGCCCGCAGCGCAACGCTATTCCTAGCTCGCCATCTCCGGCAGCATCAATCCAACCAACAGGTCCGGCGTAACGTCCGCGAGACATTCCTTCTATTTCTGAGATCAATTTCGCGGCTTGTGGACGTGGAGTGCCACATACAGCTGCTGATGGATGTAGCTGTTCCAGAATTGTAAATGCATCAACATGTGCAAGAGTTTCAACTAGTGCTCCAGTTACATCTGTTGCAAGGTGCATGACATTTGCAAGGTGCAAGACAAATGGTGATTCTGGAACATTTGTAGAGGAACAGAATGGTTCTATTGCATCTGTAACAGATCGCACAGCAAACTCGTGTTCTGCAAGATCCTTTGAAGAACGCGCAAGTGATCCGGCTAGTGCAAGATCTTTTGCATCATCACCAGTCTTACTAATTGTTCCCGCTAATACACGTGAAGTAACCATTCCGCGCGAAAGGCGCAGCAATAATTCGGGGGTCGCACCGACTAATCCTGAGACCGCAAACTTCCAGGTTGTTGGGTACTCATCTGCAAGTTTCTTTAAAATTGCTCGCGGATCAATACCTTTGTTTGAAGAAATGTTGATGTCACGAGCCAAAACAACCTTATCTAAATCACCATTTTGAATACGTGAGACCGCAGTTGAAACTCTTCGCTTCCATGCATCATCGGCTTGTGGTTCTTCACTCCACTTCATTTCACCATTAGAGAAATGATCTGGTTCAGTCTTTAGATCTGGTTGTGAATCAGAGCCAATCCATGTGATCCAGGATTTACCGCTTTTTGTTCCAACGACTACCTGAGGAATAACAAGAACGGAAACATCTTCCGGTGAAAAAGAGAATGAGGCAAACAAAACTGGACCGGTGCCACTTCCGTGCACCGTGTTGTTGACAGTGAATTTTTCTAACTGCTTTTGCCACCAGTGTCGGGCATCGGCAAATCTATGCGGCCCACTAACCGTTGTAGTTGCGAACGTGCCCCAACCAACTAAACCTTCACCACTTCGGACCCAAGCAAGAGGTTGCGAATCTGGAAGTAACTCCAACAATGACAAATGCTCGCCAAGGCGAGTTGTTGTGATTGGAACTAGTTGAGCCATGGGGAAGAGATCTCCTCTAAATCATGCCTTAGTTGATGTGGCGTTGAGTTGTGGATGAGCCTACTTCAAGGGAGAATAAGGGCATGTCCCGCGCTCATCTCAACAAAGATCCTGATGAAGTGGCGGCTATGTTTGATGGGGTCGCCAAGCGGTATGACCTAGTTAATGATCTTTTGAGTTTGGGCCGCACAAAGGCCTGGAGAAAAGCTGCAACAAAGATCATCGCCCCTGCACCTGGAATGGTGATTCTGGATCTGGCAGCAGGACCTGGCTCATCATCAGAGCCGCTCTTCAAAGCTGGGGCCACAGTCTTTGCCACAGATTTCAGCGAGGGAATGCTCGCCCAAGGGCGAAAGGCACGTCCCTATCTGAACTTTTCCAAGGCCGATGCCCTCAACCTGCCCTTTGAGGCCGATACCTTTGATGTAGTCACCATCTCCTATGGCCTTCGAAATACCGCCGATTTTGATAAGGCGCTGACTGAGGCCCGACGGGTCACCAAACCAGGGGGTCGGATGGTGGTTGTGGAGTTCAGCCACCCTACATGGCGCCCGTTTCGTACCATTTATACCGAATATCTCATGAGGCTTCTGCCGGCGATCGCCAAGAGAACCAGCTCCAACCCGGATGCCTATATCTACCTAGCTGAATCGATCAGGGCCTGGCCAGATCAAGCCGCCTTGGCCGCTCGAATGGAGAAGGCGGGCTGGAGCGGGGTCACCTGGAAAAACCTAACCTTTGGTGTTGTTGCAGTTCACAGCGGGATTAAGGGCTAGCGGTCACAGGCATACGCCTTTCGACCTTAGGATTTCGACCGTGAGCTCCAATCCATATATCCCAATCTTGGTGATCGGCGCTATCGGCCTCGGCTTCGCGGTTTTCTCAGTTGCCGCCGGTGCGCTCGCAGGCCCAAAGCGTTACAACCGGGCCAAGTTAGATGCCTATGAATGTGGAATTGAACCTTCTCCTCAAGCTGCAGAAGGTGGACGTTTTCCAATTAAGTACTTCTTAACTGCGATGCTTTTTATCATTTTTGATATTGAAATCGTCTTTTTATATCCATGGGCGGTTGCTTTTGACTCCCTTGGTTTGTTTGGTTTGGTTGAAATGGCGATCTTCATCGCAACGGTTTTTGTTGCCTTTGCATATGTATGGCGCCGCGGCGGATTGGAATGGGATTAAACAATGGGTCTTGAAGAGAAAATCCCTAGTGGGTTTGTCCTAACCTCAGTGGAAAAACTTGCGGGTTACATGCGCAAAAACTCTTTGTGGCCAGCAACATTTGGTCTTGCATGTTGTGCAATTGAAATGATGGCTGTTGGTTCAGCTGCCAAGTACGACATCGCGCGATTTGGTGGAGAAGTTTTCCGCGCCTCCCCACGACAAGCAGATCTCATGATCGTTGCAGGCCGTGTATCAAACAAGATGGCCCCAGTTTTGCGACAGATTTACGATCAAATGTCTGGACCAAAGTGGGTTATTGCAATGGGTGCCTGTGCATCTTCAGGTGGAATGTTTAATAACTACGCAATTGTTCAGGGTGTAGATCACGTTGTTCCAGTTGATATTTACTTACCAGGTTGCCCACCACGTCCTGAAATGTTGCTTGATGCAATCTTGAAATTACATGAACAAATTAGTGACACAAAGCTTGGTGCAAACCGCGCACAGGTCATTAAGGAAGTTGAACTTGCTGCGATGAATGCAAAGCCAACCCATGAAATGAAGGGTTTGCTTGCATAATGACTGACGGAATGTTTGGTGCAAAGGGCACAGGAGATACTTCAGGGTACGGCGGACTAGTTCGCCAAACAGCTAATTTTGGCTCTTCTGAGCGCCCATATGGCTCATATTTTGATGAGGTAGCTGATGATCTTGAGCGCGCATATCCAGAGTTTTCAGATGCGATCGAGCGAGTAGTTGTTGATCGCGGTGAATTAACCCTTCATGTTAAGCGCGAAAAGTTAGTTGAAGTTGCCTTTATTCTTCGCGATAAGTTGAAGTTTGAAATGTGCATGGGTGTTAATGGAGTTCACTACCCAGAACAAACAGGTCGCGAAATGCACGCTGTATATCCATTGCTTTCGATGTCAAAGAATCAGCGCATCCGTTTAGAGGTTTCTGTTCCAGATTCAGATTCACATATTCCATCGGTGGTTGAAGTGTGGGCGGGTAACAACTGGCACGAGCGCGAAACATTTGACATGTTCGGAATAATTTTTGATGGTCACCCAGGATTAACTCGCATCTTGATGCCAGATGACTGGGAAGGTCATCCACAGCGCAAGGATTACTCATTGGGCGGAATCGCCGTTGAGTACAAGGGCGCTACTACGCCACCTCCTAGTGAAAGAAGGAGTTACAAGTGACAACTTTTGATCCATACGCACCATCACGTGATACAACTGAAGGAAAAGTTTTCTCTGTTACCGGTGGAGACTGGGATGCACTTGTGCAAGAGATTGGTGCAGCGAAAGAAGAGCGTGTTGTCGTCAACATGGGACCTCAGCACCCTTCAACACACGGTGTACTTCGTTTAGTTCTTGAACTTGAAGGCGAAACAATTACAGAAGCTCGTTGCGGAATTGGTTACCTTCACACTGGCATTGAAAAGAACATGGAGTACCGCAGCTGGACTCAGGGAACAACATTTGTAACTCGAATGGATTACCTAGGGCCTTTGCACAACGAAACCGCTTACTGCCTTGCAGTTGAAAAGCTTTTGGGAATCACCAATGATGTTCCAGAGCGCGCAACTGTAATTCGCGTAATGATGATGGAGCTCAACCGTATTTCTTCACACATGGTCGCCCTTGGCACAGGAGCCCTAGAACTAGGTGCTATGGGCCCTATGTTCTTTGCTTTCCGTGATCGCGAAACTGTTTTAGAGATCTTCGAAATGATCACCGGACTTCGCATGAACATGGCGTATATCCGTCCAGGTGGAGTTGCTCAGGATCTACCAGAGGGTGCATTAACAAAGATTCGCGATGGCGTTAAGTTAATGCGCAAGAACTTTAAGGACAATGCAACACTTCTTATTGGTAACTCAATTTGGATGAAGCGCACACAAGGAATTGGTTACTTAGATCTAGCCGGTTGCACAACTCTTGGAATTACCGGTCCTGTACTTCGTGCAACTGGAATGCCTTGGGATCTACGCAAACTTCAACCGTACTGCGGCTATGAAAACTACAACTTTGATGTTGTAACAGCTGATACTTGCGATGTCTATGGTCGTTTCTTAATTCGTATGAATGAATTAGAGCAGTCACTTCGCATCATTGAACAATGTGTTGACAAGCTAGAAAAGCTTGAAGGTGCACCAGTCATGGTCGCAGATAAGAAGATTGCATGGCCTGCACAACTGGCATTAGGTGGAGATGGACTTGGTAACTCACTTGATCACATTCGCCAGATCATGGGCACATCAATGGAGTCATTGATTCACCACTTCAAACTTGTTACAGAAGGTTTCCATGTTCCTGCGGGTCAGGCATATGTTGCAATCGAATCACCGCGTGGTGAACTTGGCGCATCAGTTGTTTCTGATGGTGGAACCAAGCCTTATCGCGTTCATTTCCGCGAACCATCTTTCAATAACTTGCAAGCAACAGCTGCAATGAGCGAAGGCGGAATGGTTGCCGACATCATCGGTGCAGTAGCTTCAATCGATCCAGTTATGGGAGGCGTTGATCGCTAATGGCATTTTCATCTGAAGATCTTTCAACAATGGATTCGATCATCAAGCGTTATCCACGTTCTCGTTCTGCAATCATGCCTTTGCTTCACTTTGTTCAATCAAAGGCTGGTTATGTAACTAATGAAGGCATTGAAGTTATTGCAAAACTTCTACAGCTAGAAGCAGCTGAAGTTACCGCTGTATCTACCTTTTACACCCAGTACAAGCCAACCCCAGTAGGTGAATACCACGTAGGTGTATGTACAAATACCTTGTGCGCGATTATGGGTGGAGATGCGATCTTTGCTTCACTTAAGGATCACCTCGGAATCGGTAATGATGAAGTTACCCCTGATGGAAAAGTTTCCTTGGAACACATCGAATGTAACGCTGCTTGTGATTACGCACCTGTTGTTATGGCCAACTGGGAGTTCTACGACAACCAAACAGTTGAATCTGCAAAAGAGTTAGTTGATTCAATGCGTGCTGGCAATCCAAAGCCACCAACACGTGGACCAAATCGTTTGGTTACATACAAAGAAGCTTCAGCTGTTCTTGCTGGATTAAATGATGGACTTGCACACGAAGGTGTTCAAGCTGGTGAGCCAACATTGCTTGGTTTAAAACTTTCGAAAGAGGGCAAGTAATGACAAAGCTAGTTCCAGTTTTATCTGCACACTGGGATGAAAAGGATTCATTTACCCTAGAAGGTTACAAGCGTCATGGTGGATACAAGGCTGCTGAAAAAGCTTTAGCGATGGATCCAGATGCTGTCATTCAACTTGTTAAGGATTCAGGACTCCGCGGTCGTGGAGGAGCGGGTTTCCCAACAGGTATGAAGTGGGGATTCATTCCACAAGGAGATAACAAGGATCACTACCTAGTTGTTAACGCTGATGAGTCAGAGCCAGGAACCTGCAAGGACATGCCATTGCTGATGGCTAACCCACATGTTCTTGTCGAAGGTTGCATCATCGCCTGCCACGCAATCCGCGCAAAGCATGCATTCATTTACATTCGTGGCGAGGTCACACATGTTGCCCGTCGACTTAATCAAGCTATCGCTGATGCGTATGCAGCGGGAATTCTTGGAAATGGAATTGATGTAGTTCTGCATGTTGGTGCCGGCGCTTACATCTGTGGTGAAGAAACCGCTCTTCTTGATTCACTAGAGGGCTTCCGCGGACAGCCTCGTTTACGCCCACCTTTCCCTGCAATTGCAGGGCTTTATGCACGTCCAACAGTTGTTAATAATGTTGAATCAATCGCCTCTGTTCCAGCGATCGTTATGAATGGTGCCGAGTGGTACCAATCAATGGGAACTGAAAAGAGCAAGGGAACAACCCTTTACTCACTGTCAGGACATGTTGTTAACCCAGGACAGTTTGAAGCACCACTAGGAATCACATTACGAGAGATTTTAGATCTTGCAGGTGGAGTTCGCCCAGGACATAAGTTGAAGTTCTGGACTCCAGGTGGATCATCAACACCATTGTTTACAGATGCACATCTTGATGTTCCATTGGATTACGAAGGTGTTGCGGCAGCTGGTTCAATGCTCGGAACAAAAGCTCTACAAATCTTTGATGAAACTACATGTGTAGTTCGCGCAGTACTTCGCTGGACCGAGTTCTACAAGCACGAGTCTTGCGGAAAGTGCACACCATGCCGCGAAGGTACTTGGTGGTTGGTACAGATTCTTCGCGATCTTGAAGATGGCAAAGGAACTGAAGCAGATCTTGCTAAGTTGCTAGATCTTTGTGACAACATCATGGGTCGTTCTTTCTGCGCACTTGGTGATGGAGCAACTAGCCCAATCACCTCTTCAATCAAGTATTTCCGTGATGAGTACATCGCGCACCTTACAAATGGTGCATGCCCATTTGATCCAGTTGCATCAACATTATTTGTTGGGGCGGGTGCATAAGTGAGTACTGAAGTTTCAGAGATGATCACCGTTGTAATCGACGGCTTTGAGGTAACTGTTCCAAAGGGAACACTTGTTATTCGTGCCGCAGAACAACTTGGTATTCAGATCCCACGTTTTTGCGATCACCCACTTCTAGATCCAGTTGGCGCATGCCGTCAATGTTTGGTTGATATCGAAATCAATGGTCGCGCATTTCCAAAGCCACAAGCTTCTTGCACAATTCCTGTCGAGACAGGGATGATCGTAAAGACCCAATTAACCTCACCTGTCGCTGAAAAAGCCCAGCGTGGAGTTATGGAGCTTTTGCTTGTAAATCACCCACTTGATTGTCCAGTGTGTGACAAGGGTGGCGAGTGCCCACTTCAAAACCAAGCGATGAGCAATGGTCAGGGCTCTTCACGTTTTGAAGGTGTTAAGCGCACCTTTGAAAAGCCAATCAATATTTCATCGCAGGTACTTCTGGACCGCGAGCGTTGTGTACTTTGCGCACGTTGCACACGTTTCTCAGAACAAATCGCTAGCGATCCGTTTATTACATTAAACGAGCGCGGAGCATTACAACAAGTTGGTATCTACGAGAACCAACCATTCGAATCCTATTTTTCTGGAAACACTGTTCAGATCTGTCCGGTAGGCGCACTAACTGGCGCTGCATACCGTTTCCGCGCACGTCCATTTGATTTAGTTTCAACTCCATCTGCTTGCGAACACTGTGCATCAGGTTGCGATATGCGCACCGATGTTCGTCGTGGAAAGACTTTGCGTCGCTTAGCTGGAGAAGATGCATCAGTTAATGAAGAGTGGAACTGCGATAAAGGTCGCTGGGCATTTAAATATGTAACAGCGGTTGATCGCCTTAAGGTTCCGATGATTCGTAACGCTTCAGGAGAACTTGTTGAAGCGTCATGGCCAGAAGCCCTTGCAGTTGCTGCAGAGGGTCTTAAATCGGCAAAGGCTGCTGTCCTTGTTGGTGGACGTGCAACTCATGAAGATGCGTATGGATATAGCAAGTTTGCACGTGTGGCACTTGGAACAAATGACATAGATTTCCGTTCACGTCTTTCATCCGATGAAGAGCGCGAGTTCATCGCATCACGTGTAGTTGGATCATCTACAACCTACCGAGATATCGATAAGGCTGATCAGGTTCTTCTCGTTGGCTTCGAGCCAGAAGAAGAATCACCAATTGTTTTCTTACGTATCAATAAGCAGTACCGCAAGCGTGCTTTGAAGGTTGTTTCAATCGGTTCAAAGGAATCTATTGGGGTAGATAAGCTCAAGGCAGAGTTTGTAAAGGTTGCTCCAGGACAAGAAGCAGCAGCGGTTGCTGCACAGAAGTTGACTGATAAATCTGTCATTCTTGTTGGTGAACGTGCCGCTGAAAGTGCGGGAGTTCTAAGTGCGGTTGCAGCTCTTGCAGATTCAACCGGTGCAAAGCTTGCGTGGATTCCACGTCGTGCAGGTGAACGTGGTGCGATCGAAGCTGGCGCAATTGGAAATCTTCTTCCTGGTGGTCGTCCAGTAACAGATGCGGCAGCACGTGTTGATATCGCAGCAGCATGGAATACAGATTCAATTCCATCTGAAATTGGTCGTTCTACCTCACAGATTATTGATGCGGTAAATGCAGGGCAGATCGGTGCATTATTAGTTGGTGCAGTAGATCCACTTGATGGCGACAACGGTGATGCCGCACTATCAGCTCTTGATAAAGCATTTGTTGTTTCACTTGAAATTGCACCAAGTGCTGTAACAGCTCGTGCAAATGTTGTTCTTCCAGTTGCAGCGGTAACGGAAAAATCTGGCTCCTTCCTTAACTGGGAAGGTCGCGCTCGATCATTTGATGCAGCGGTTGCCGATTCTCTCAATCGCAGCGATTTGAGAATTCTTTCTATGATCGCCGAAGAGATGGGTATCTCTTTAAATCTTGGAACAGTAACTGCAGCGGCCAAGGAGATCGCATCTCTGGGTGCTTGGGATGGTGCACGTGCACAGTTCAATAAGGTGCCGCCGCAACCACAGCCATCACTGAGCAGCGATCAAGCTTTGATTACTTCTTGGCGTCGTTTGTTGGATCTGGGAACTTTGCAGGAAGGTGAAGAACACCTTGCTGGTACCGCTCGCAAAACAGTTGCGGTTATTTCGCCAAAGCGTGCTCAATCAATGGGTGTAGTTGATGGCGATCTACTGAAGATCTCAACAAAACAAGGCTCCGTAACCCTTTCAGCGCTGGTTGAAAACATTCATGATGATGCTGTCTGGGCACCTCGTAACTCACGTGGTTCTCAATTGTTGGTAAACCTAGGCGTCGCACATGGCGCAGTAGTTACGGTGGTGAAGGCATGACAAATGCAGAACTAATTGCAGCAGATCCAGGCTGGCTCATTCTCGTCAAAGCGCTTCTGGTGTTTGCAGGATGTGTAGTACTGACATTGATGGCGGTATGGGGAGAGCGACGTCTTGTGGGTCGCATGCAACAACGCCCAGGACCAAACCGTGTAGGTCCATTTGGTTTAATTCAATCCCTTGCAGATGGAGTAAAGCTTGCGCTGAAGGAAGACATCATTCCTACAGCTGCAGACAAGATTGTTTTTGTTATTGCTCCAATCATCAGCGCGACCGCAGCTTTCATGGCCTTTGCAGTAATTCCAATTACCGGCGAAGTGAATTTGTTTGGCAAGCAGACAGCTATGCAGTTAACTGATTTGCCGGTTGGAGTGCTTTACATCCTTGCAGTTGCATCAGTGGGTGTTTACGGAATTGTTTTAGCTGGTTGGTCCTCAGGATCGACTTATCCATTGCTTGGTGGACTTCGATCCAGCGCACAAGTTATTTCATATGAAATCGCAATGGGACTATCACTTGTGGCTGTCTTTATCTACGCAGGTTCAATGTCAACATCAGAGATCGTTGCTGCTCAATCTTCATGGTGGTACGCAGTAGTTCTCTTCCCATCATTTGCGATCTATGCGATTTCAATGGTCGGTGAAACTAACCGTGCTCCCTTTGATCTTGCAGAAGCAGAAGGTGAACTCGTAGGTGGATTCCACACCGAGTACTCATCATTAAAGTTTGCACTCTTCTTCCTTGCTGAATACATCAATATTGTTGCTGTATCTGCACTTGCAACCACCTTGTTCTTGGGTGGCTATAAAGCGCCTCCAGGGCTTGGCTTTACTGAAGCCTGGCTTGGTGGCTGGTTTACCGCGGTGTGGTTCTTTGCCAAGGTAATTACATTCTTCTTTGTATTTGTATGGCTCCGCGGAACACTTCCACGCCTTCGTTACGACCAGTTCATGCAGTTTGGTTGGAAGGTCTTGATTCCAATTTCAATTCTATGGATCCTGGTTGTTGCAACTTTGCGCGTTCTTTCACTACAGGGAGCTCCACGATCAGTGGTAATCGCCTTTGCAAGCACTGTCGTTGTAATCATCATGGCGGTCAATGTTGGATTTGAAAGCTCTAAAAAGAAAAAGCACGCAGCTGTAGCCGATGGCGATAACAAAGAAGCTCCATCATTTGCAGTTCCTTCACTTCCAATGGAGGTTTCAATTATCAATGTCTCAAAGAGCTCAGGAGGCGACCGTGGCTGAAAACCTCGAACCGTTAAAGCCAAAAGATCTTGGCATTAACGATGTTGAATTTTATGAAGTAGAGCAAACACCTTCAGTTGGTTTCTTAGGCCACATGAAGGGGTTTTGGGTTACCTTCTCAACGATCTTCAAGAAGCCATTGACCGTCGAGTATCCAGAGGTTAAAGCACCTACTGAGGAACGCTTTCATGGACGTCACCAACTTAATCGCCACCCAGATGGATTAGAAAAGTGCATTGGCTGCGAACTTTGTGCTTGGGCATGTCCAGCAGATGCAATTTATGTAGAGGGTGAAAGCAACACTGAAGAAAATCGCATGTCTCCAGGTGAGCGTTACGGCAAGGTGTATCAAATCAATTATCTTCGCTGTGTTTTCTGCGGATTGTGTATTGAAGCTTGCCCTACACGCGCATTAACAATGACAAATGAGTACGAGCTTGCAGATGATTCACGTGCAAAGTTGATCTTTGAGAAGCAGGATTTATTGGCTCCATTGCGCCAAGGAATGCTTATGCCTCCACATCCAATGTATCCAGATATGACAGATACCAATTATTACAATGGTGATGTAAAGAGCGCTCATCCATCTCAGGCAAAGGATGATCAAGCATGATGCAACTCGCCCTTGAAGCTGGCCAGACAGCACAACCAGAAGCGATTATGTTTTGGATCCTTGGACCAATGGCGGTTATCGCGGCGCTAGGAATGCTCCTTGTTAAGAAAGCGGTTCACTCAGCGATCTTGATGGCATTTGTAATGGTTGTCTTAGCAATCTTTTACATCGCGCAAGATGCGGTATTCCTAGGAATTGTCCAAGTTGTTGTTTACACCGGAGCTGTAATGATGCTCTTCCTCTTTATTTTGATGCTCGTCGGTGTTGATTCATCAGATTCATTGACTGAAACAATTCCTGGTCTTCGACCAATAGCAATTACAGCCGCAGTTGGTTTTGGTGGATTGATGGTTGCGCTTTTGGGTCGTGCAACTTTGGGCCGCACTCCAGTCGGGTTGGCGCAAGCTAATGCCGAGGGCAATGTTGAAGGAATCGCAGCGGCGCTTTTTTCAACCTATGTGTTTCCATTTGAAGTTGTATCTGCACTTCTCATTACAGCAGCGATGGGTGCAATGGTTCTTGCACACAGCCAGCGCACAACGGCGCGTCCTACTCAGCGCCAACTATCAATCAATCGTTTCCGCGGTCAATCATTAGGCAGCGCGGCAGGACTTCCAGGTCCTGGTGTTTATGCCCGTCATAACGCGGTAGATGTTCCCGCTCTTCTTCCAGATGGAACTCCTGCTCCAACTTCAGTTAACGCCAGCCTCGAGGCACGTGGAGATATGTTGGATTACAAGAGCTTTGACCTTGCTGAAGTTAATACTCAGATTGAGGAGGAGAAGTAATGGATGCAACTAACTATCTTTACATCTCAGCGCTCCTCTTTACCATCGGAGCTGTCGGTGTTGTTGTTCGACGCAACGCGATCGTTGTTTTCATGTGTATTGAGCTCATGCTCAACGCTGCAAATCTTTCATTTGTAACCTTTTCACGCATCAACGGAAATCTCGATGGCCAAGTAATGGCCTTCTTTACGATGGTGGTTGCAGCCTGCGAAGTAGTGGTTGGCCTTGCAATTATTGTGACGATTTATCGTTCACGCCGATCAGCATCTGTCGATGATGCTAGTTTGTTGAAGCGATAGCCATGTTTATTTCAAATACTTTGGTCTACTTGATTGCGCTGCCATTAGCTGGTTCAGCGATTCTTCTACTTGGGGGACGACGTACCGATAAGTGGGGTCACCTACTTGCTACTGCCTTGTCGGCATCCTCATTTGGTGTTGGTTTGTACCAAATGATGTTGATGTTGGATCGCCCAACAGAGCAGCGCCCAGCATCACAAAAATTATTTGAGTGGATTCATGTCGGAGATTTCAAAGTAGATGCAGGCTTGCTGTTAGATCAGCTCTCTATCTGCTTTGTTCTTCTTATTACAGGTGTAGGAACTTTGATCCACATCTATTCAATCTCTTATATGTCTCATGACAAAGATCGCCGTCGATTCTTCGCTTACCTAAACCTATTTATCGCCTCTATGTTGCTCTTAGTTCTTGGCGACAGCTATCTCAACCTCTACGTTGGTTGGGAAGGCGTGGGTCTTGCCTCTTACCTACTTATTGGCTTCTGGAATCAAAAGCCGGAATACGCAACCGCTTCGAAAAAAGCCTTTGTTATGAACCGCGTCGGCGATATGGGATTGTCCTTTGCAATCATGATCGCCTTCGCAACCATGGGCACAGTTTCATTTGTCGGAGTTAAAGAGCAGGTAAGCCAAACTTCCGAAGGCGCTTTAACGGCAATAGGACTCATGCTCTTGGTGGCCGCCGCAGGTAAATCAGCCCAGTTCCCATTGCAAGCATGGCTTGGCGATGCGATGGCTGGTCCAACCCCTGTTTCTGCACTTATTCACGCAGCAACGATGGTTACCGCAGGCGTTTACTTAATTACCCGATCAAACTTTGTCTTTGATGCAGCACCTACCGCCCAGCTTATGGTTGTCATTGTTGGTGCAATCACTTTGATGTTTGGTGCATTAATCGGTACCGCTAAAGATGACATTAAGAAGGCGCTGGCTGCTTCAACCATGTCGCAGATCGGTTATATGACATTAGCTGCTGGATTAGGCCCAGTTGGTTATGCATTTGCAATCATGCACCTGCTAACACATGGTTTCTTTAAGGCAGGAATGTTCTTGGGTGCAGGCTCTGTCATGCATGGAATGAATGATGAAGTAAATATGCGAAAGTACGGCGCGCTTCGTAAGTTCATGCCAATCACCTTTGTGACCTTTGGACTTGGATACTTGGCAATTCTTGGCGTTCCACCATTTGCAGGTTTCTATTCAAAGGATTTGATTATTGAAACCGCATTTGATGCGGGCGGTGCTAAGGGAATCATCCTTGGCATTACAACTTTGATTGGTGCATCAATTACAGCTTTCTACATGACTCGCGTAATGATCCTGACATTTACAGGAACAAAGCGTTGGGATGAGGATGCGCATCCTCATGAATCTCCATGGTTAATGTGGCTTCCGATGGCTGTACTTGCAATCGGTTCAGTCTCTTCAGGTTTCCTACTCTCACGTGGCGATGCTTTAGAAAACTGGTTACACCCATTGTTTAACCACAGCGATGAATATCAAAAGCATTTGATTGAGCCAATCGTTGTCTCTGCAATGGCCTTAACTATGGTGGCGATCGGTGTCGCAATCGCTTACTTCAAGTATGCACGTCAGGAAGTTTCAGCGGTTGCGCCAGATGATGTTTCAATCTTTACAAAGGTTGCACGTCAAGATTTGATGCAGGATCGCTTCAATGAGGCTGTCTTTATGCGTCCAGGCCAGGCCCTAACAACAACCTTGGTGGCAGCTGATGAAGTTGTCGTTGATGGTGCGGTTCGAGGAGTAGGTCAAATGGCGCTGGGTTCAGGGTCAGCACTTCGAGGCATTCAGAATGGCTACGTTCGCAGTTATGCAGCCATGATTTTGGTTGGCGCAATTGCGTTAATCGCAGCTATTTGGGTGGTGGTTCAGTAATGAAGTGGTTATCACTATTAATGCTTCTACCTCTTGCGGGTGCAGCAATCATCTCGACTCTTCCAAAGAGCAGCGAGAAAGCGGCCAAGCAAGCAGCCCTTGGAACAACCCTGGTTGTCATGGCAGCAACTATTGCAATGGCGGTTGGCTTCCAGCGTGACAACGTAGATCTGCAATTTGTTGAAAGCTACGCATGGATTCCAACTTTTGGAATCAACTTTGCATTAGGTGTAGATGCAATTGCACTTGTTTTGATTTTGATGTCAACAATCCTTGCACCAATCGTTGTGCTTGCGGGTTGGAATGAGGCACATGGCGGCCGTTGGAGTGTAAAGACTTTTTATATTCTCATCCTCGTACTTGAGACGATGATGATTGGTGTATTCGCCGCAACAGATCTGTTCTTGTTCTACGTAATCTTTGAAGCGATGTTGATACCTGTGTACTTCCTTATTGGTGGGTATGGAACAGGGGAGCGCTCGGCAGCAGCGGTTAAGTTCTTGTTGTACTCATTATTTGGTGGCTTATTGATGCTTGCAGCAATAATTGCCTTGTATGTGATGTCAGGTGCTCAAGGTGGACATACCTTTGATATCGACAAGCTCTCACAACTTCAGATGAGTTCAACGACGCAGAACCTACTGTTCCTTGGATTCTTTATCGCTTTTGCTATCAAAGCTCCGGTATGGCCATTCCATACCTGGTTGCCAGATGCAGCAAACTCTGCAACACCAGGAACCTCGGTTCTTTTGCTTGGCGTTCTCGACAAGGTTGGTACCTTCGGAATGATCCGTTACTGCCTCACCTTGTTCCCAGATGCGAGTAAGACATTTACTCCACTGATTATGATCCTTGCTGTCATCTCAATTATTTACGGTGCCTTCTTAGCGATTGGAGCTAAGGACATCAAGAGATTGATCGCCTATACATCGATCTCTCACTTCGGCTTCATCACAATGGGTATCTTCGCGATGACAAGCCAGGCTCAAAGCGGTGCGATTTTGTACATGTTTAACCATGGATTCTCTACCGCAGCGCTATTCCTAGTGGCTGGATGGATGATTGCACGCCGTGGATCTTCAACGATCGCTGACTTTGGTGGCCTGCAGAGAGTTACTCCAATAATGGCGTGGAGCTTCTTCATTGCGGGGCTGTCATCACTGGCTTTGCCAGGACTTTCAAGCTTTGTGAGCGAGTTCCTTGTTCTTGTTGGAACATTTACTCGTTACCCAGTGCATGCGATTATCGCAACCTTTGGAATTGTTCTGGCCGCTTTGTACATTTTAATTCCAGTTCAAAAGGCTTTGCATGGTCCAACAACACCAGGTAATGAGAATCTTAGAGATCTCAACCTTCGCGAGAAGATAGCGATCGCACCAGTGATTGCAAGTATCGTCGCTTTGGGCTTTTACCCTGCACCACTATTAAATGTGATTAATCCTGCTGCGACACATGTAATTTCTCAAATGGGTTTCACTGATCCTGCGCCAAGTAATGGGGACAAGTAATGACATTTACATCGCCAGTTCTTTCCTACACACTGCTTTCTCCAATTCTAATTTTGCTAGGTGGAGCGCTGATCGGTGTTCTTGTCGAAGCATTTGTATCTAAAGCTCTTCGTCCCGTTGTTCAGCTAACGCTGTCTCTTGGAACTTTGATGCTCGCGCTGATGCAGTTGTGGCGTATCCGTGGAGAGCAATCCTTGACTCCTGCAATGGGGTCGTTAGTTGTAGATGGTCCTGCAGTTCTTATTCAGGGATCAATTCTGATTATTGCAATAATCTCAATCTTCTTAATTGCAGATACAGAACACTTCACTCCGTTAGCAGCAGCACTTCCTGGCTCAGCTGAAGAGCGCGAAGCGGCGCAAGCTGGCAACCAAGTAACCGAGGTCTATCCGCTTACATTGTTTGCTGTTTCCGGAATGATGATCTTCCCCGTTGCAACAGATTTGATCATGCTCTTTGTTGCGCTCGAAGTCTTATCGCTACCGCTGTACTTAATGGCAGGCCTTTCACGCCGCCGCCGTTTGGCTTCACAAGAGTCAGCGCTGAAGTACTTCCTTCTAGGCTCATTCGCCTCAGCCTTCTTCCTCTTCGGAGCCGCTTATTTGTATGGTTTTTCAGGCTCAATCACCTTTGCAGGAATCCGTGAATCAGTAATTGGGGGCAGTGGAAATGATGTTCTGCTCTTGATCGGTATGGCATTCCTATCAATTGGATTGCTCTTTAAGGTGGGCGCAGTTCCATTCCACTCTTGGTCACCAGATGTGTATCAAGGTGCTCCAACTCCGATCACAGCATTTATGGCAGCGGCCACCAAGGTCGCAGCTTTCGGAGCGATGCTTCGTATTTACTACACAGTTTTTGCAAACGCTGAATGGTCCTGGATTCCAGTTATCTCGGCGATTGCAATTGTCAGCATGATCTTGGGATCACTTGTTGCAATCGCTCAGCGCGATGTAAAGCGCATGTTGGCTTATTCATCAATTGCTCATGCAGGCTTCTTGCTTTCAGGAATCATTGCACTGAATAAATCAGGGTTAGATGCAACAATCTTCTATCTCTTTGCATATGGTGTAGCAACCGTTGGTGCATTTGCAGTCGTAACCCTTGTTCGGGATTCATCGGGTGAGGTTACAGATCTCAATCGTTGGAAGGGTCTTGGAAAGCGATCACCATTTGCAGCCTCTGCATTTGCACTCTTCCTATTAGCCTTTGCCGGTATTCCACTAACAAGCGGATTCATTGGAAAGTTTTCAATCTTCTCTGCAGCATATGAAAACGGCGCGACAGCGGTTGTAATCACTGGTGTGCTTTCAAGTGCGGTAGCAGCCTTCTTCTACATCCGCGTGATTGTGTTGATGTTCTTCACAGATGCTGTTGAAGATGGAACAGCGGTTGAAGTGCCTTCAATCCTTACTCGTGCAACTGTAGTTATCTCGGCGGTAATCACCTTGGTATTGGGTATCTATCCAGCCCCAGTACTTGATTTCATTACAGACCTAGCTATCTTCATTCGATAATGTCCACATTTGGCATTCCCAACGTTGCACCAGCATTAGCGACGCAACTTGTTAGCCAAATGGCCGAGGTCGAATCTCTATTACGTAGCCATACCCGCAGCGAGTATCCATTTGTTGATGAGACCGCTCACCACCTTGTGGCAGCTGGCGGCAAGCGTTTACGCCCCCTTTTGACCTTATTAACCGCTCAATATGGGGACCCAACAGGTCAGGGAGTTATCGCTGCAGCTGTGGCCTGCGAGATTACCCACCTAGCAACCCTGTATCACGATGATGTTATGGATGAGGCACCACTTCGCCGCGGCGTAGAAAGCGCCAACATGCGATGGGGAAACACAATCGCGATTTTGACAGGTGATTTCCTCTTCGCAAAATCTTCAGATCTGTTAGCTGATCTAGGACCTGCTGCAGTTCGTTTGCAGGCGCGCACCTTTGAGCGTTTAGTAATCGGACAGATTATGGAAACACAGGGACCAAACCCGGGACAAGATCCACTCGAACACTATTTAAAGGTTGTTGCAGATAAGACTGGTTCATTGATTGCTGCATCTGCACGTTATGGCGGAATGATTTCAGGAGCATCTGCGGAAATCACCGACACCGTAACTGTCTTTGGAGAAAAAATTGGTGTTGCATTCCAGTTAGCAGATGATGTTATTGATATCGCAAGTGAATCAAATCAATCAGGAAAGACCCCAGGAACTGATTTACGTGAAGGTGTTCCAACACTAGTAACTTTAAATGTTATGAAATCAACTGATCCAGCCGATGCTGATCTTAAGAGATTATTAAGTGCGCCAATCGAAGATGAAGCTACCGTTCAACAGGTTTTAGTGGCACTTCGTACCCACACAGCACTCGATGAATCACGCGAGCAGTTGTTCATGACGGCCAAGGAAGCACGTAGCGCATTAGGTCCGCTGCCAATCAATGATGCAACAGGTGCGCTCATGTCGCTATGCGACGCTGTTATTGACCGTTCTGCTTGATTTAATCAAATCAATTGCTAGTGTCACAAGCGCTGCCCAAATAATCAAGAAGCCAATCCAACGCGCAGTTGGCATATCTTCATTCAAAACCCAAACACCGATAGAAAATTGAAGTGTTGGTGTTATGTACTGCAGCAATCCGATTGTCGTAAATGGAAGTCTGTTAGTCGAACCATTAAATAGCAGAAGTGGAATAGCGGTAATTGCCCCCGCGCTCATTAGCAGCAGAGTTAAACCCCAGCCCTGCCCAAACTGACCAGTGCCTTGATTACCTATATAAATCAGGTATGCAAGGTAGAAAAAGCTGGAAATAAAGGTCTCAATTGCAAGACCTTCTAGAGCTCCAAGCCCTAGCTGCTTCTTTACTAATCCGTAGCTTCCCCAAGAAACAGCTAAGGTCAAAGCGATCCATGGCAAACGACCGTAATCTAAAGTCAGGATAAGAACGCCAATGGACGCGATTGTGACCGCAGCCCATTGCAAGCCGCGCATCTTTTCTTTCAAGAAAATTACACCAAAGCCAATAATGATGAGCGGGTTGATGTAATAACCCAGTGATGCTTCTACGACATGCTCATTATTGGTAGCCCAGATATAAACCAACCAGTTGATTGAAACTAATAGGGATGAAAGAAATAGTTTGACTGCAACCTTAGGACGCTTAAGAGTTTCAAGGGTTGATTTCAGCGCTTTGGTCGCGGCTAATACAATAAAACAGAAAACCAATGTCCATACCGCGCGGTGAGAAACGATCTCTAGGGGATTAGCTGGTTCAAGCAGTATCCAATACAAAGGAAATGCTCCCCATAATGAGTAAGCGGCTACTCCATACAAAAGGCCAAGCTGATTTTTACTCAATTATCTAAAGTTCGTGAATTGAACTGCAAAATCCCAACCACCATCTTTGATCATGGCCATCGTTTCTTGAAGATCATCACGGCTCTTTGAGGTGACACGAAGTTCATCACCCTGGATTTGAGTCTTCACAGATTTAGGACCTTCATCACGGATCATTTTTGCAATCTTCTTTGCATTCTCAGTTGAGATGCCTTCCTTTAAAGGTGCTGCAATCTTGTAAATCTTTCCAGACAACTGAGGAGCGCCAGCATCAAGATGCTTCAGTGAAACTCCACGCTTAATCATCTTGTCCTTCACAACATCAAGAGCCGCCTTTGCGCGCTCTTCAGTATCTGCCTCAATCAAAACCTTCTCGCCCTCAAGTTCAATCTTTGAGCCGGTATTTTTGAAATCAAAGCGGGTCTCGATCTCACGGACCGCCTGGTTAATGGCGTTATCGAGCTCCATACGGTCGATCTTGGAGGTCACATCGAAACTTGCATCTGCTGCCATTTAAGGGCTCCTTCACTCGGAAAAAGCGCGGTTTGTACGCGCACCCGCCTAAGGTATCCTTTCCCTTCGCACTATCCATAATTGCCGCAGTACTTGTTCGACCTTGGCGGGTTGCCCGAGCGGCCAATGGGAGGGGACTGTAAATCCCCCGGCTCTGCCTTCGAAGGTTCAAATCCTTCACCCGCCACCAGTACTTTTTAAGCGCTATACCTCTGGATCGCGCTCCAATCCCATTCAATGCCAAAACCAGGAGCTGTACTTAACTGTGCCTTTCCATCAGAAATTTCAATTGGCTTTAGAAGTAGGTGATGGAAAAGATCAATCTCATACTTAGGGTCCAAATACTCGATACCTCCCGCGTAACGATTTTTGGTAGCAGCAGCAATTTGAGAGTGCACCTCAGTATGAATATGCGTCGAATACCTTATGCCTGAGCTGTCTGCATAATCTGCTGCCTTGAGAAACTCGCTTACTCCACCAATTACTAAGGCATCAATTCTCAAAACATCGACCTGGTGATAATCGACTACTTGTTGAGCCATGCTTGCAGAAGCCAGAGATTCTCCAAAGGAAACGGGAACGCCAGTTTGTTCCCGCAATGCGATCGACAAATTACCTTGTGACTCTAGAAAAGCATCCTCCACAAAAGAGATTCCGTACTCCTTGAATAAATCAACTCGATGCTTTGCTTTTTCAAGATCGCCAAAGGTTCTGAATGCATCAACACCAATTAGGGCGTTTTCTCCAACTCGATTTCGCAAAGTCTTAATTCGATGAGCATCTCGTTCAGGAGATTTTGCCCCCACAACTATCTTGAAAGATTTAATTCCTCGGTTGAGCGCATGATCTATCTCTTCCTCAAGTCCGGCCTCATCATTTCCATTGTCATAACCAATGACAGAGTAAACTGGAATCTCTTTCAGATCTGAACCAAGAAACTGCGCAACGCTTTTTCCAGAACGTTTTGCCATGATGTCATTCAGGGCTATATCAATGGCGCTTAATCCAGAGGTAAGAGTGCCGTGCTCACTTGATTGCCAATTGGCTGCAAGCAGCTTGCCTCTAATTTCATCGGCAGATTCTGCGGTTTCTCCAATAATGTGCGGACTCATTACCGCTTCAATTACTTTTGATATGGGTAACCCACGGCTGTAGCAATATCCAACTCCGGAAATTCCATCACTAGTTGTGATTCGAACAATTGAATAGGTGCGATGAGTAATTTGAGCAGAACCTACGGTGAGGGGATGAGCAAGAGGAACTCGTGCCTCGAAGGTTTCGACTCTGTCGATCCTGTCCATAGCTCATGAGGTTAGACCCTTGTATATGAATCGTCAACTGTTTACAATAACGGGTAACTTCTGGAGAGCGCGGGTCAGTTATGAAGGTTTTAATCTTTGGTGGCACACGATTTATGGGTCGATATGTACTTCGAGCGCTTCTGGATGTTGGCGTAGAGGTCACGATCGCAAATAGAGGAACCCGCGAAGAGAACAAGGGCGCACACAATGTGATCTGTGATCGCTCTCAACCTGGAGCATTACATCAGTTCAAGGATTCACAGTTTGATGCTGTTATAGATTTCTCTGCCTACGCCTCGGATTGGGTCGAAGAGGCAGGAAGATTCTTTGCTGGAAAGATCTCTCGATACATTTTCATTTCTACCGGTGCTGTCTATACATCCAGCCAAGTTTTCCCGATAACAGAAGATTTCCCTAAAGGCCCGCCGCATCCATTTGCCCCATATGCGGCGGAGAAAATTCGATCCGAATCATTGCTGAGAGAATTCAATTCACAAGGAGCCTTTGACACTACAGCTCTACGTCTTCCATTTGTATTGGGTCCAGATAATTATGAAGATAGAGAGTCATTTGTATTTAGCCGTTTGTTAAGCAATGAACCAATCTTCTTAGCTAATGGCGGAAAGTCTATTCACTCTTTCATCTATGCCGGCGATGTTGCAAGTGCGATTGTCAGAATTTTAAGTTTGAGTCGAACAGGCGGAAGCGAAGAGTTCAACTTAGCTATACCTCAAGCAACAACTAGTCGAGGTTTTGTAGATTTAGCGAGCGAAGTTTGCGGAATTGAACATAAAGTAGTTTCTTATCAACCCGAAGATTTTCAAATCGACACAATCAATTTTGATCTAAAAAACGTCGCCTTTCCTTTCCCTGAAAATAATGCATATTTGAGCTCCGAGAGTATTTTGACAAAACTTGGTTTTGAACCGAGCTATGACCTTGAGGCCATGCTTTCTGAGTATTTTGAATGGTGGATGAAGAAAGGTGACAAGTCTCCGAAAGAGTATCCATTGGAAAGTAGAATCAAAATTGAGTTAGGGTCCCAATGAAGATCAATTCCGAGTTACACAACCCAATTGAATCTAAGGTAGCCCAAGAAGATCTAGAGATTCTAGAAAGTATTCAGGACCGGGTGTTATGGCTATCTACTCGTATTGTTGATTACGCCAATAATGATCGTCCCAATGTAGATGGCTTAAAGGTTGGTGGCCATCAAGCATCAAGTGCTTCGTTGGTTTCGGTGCTTACAGCCCTTTATTTCAATTACTTGGACTCCGAGGATCGAATTAGCGTCAAGCCCCATGCATCACCAGTTTTTCATGCAATTCAATATCTGTTGGGCAACCTTGATGAATCCTACTTAAAGAAACTTCGTGAAGCGGGTGGTCTACAAAGCTACCCTTCAAGAACCAAGGATCCAGATACCGTGGATTTTTCTACAGGATCTGTTGGACTAGGTGCCGTTGCTCCGCTTTTTGCTGCAGTCACACGCCAGTACGTTGACTCTCACTTTGGAGCAAGACCAAAGTCACGTTTTATTTCTGTTATTGGCGATGCAGAATTGGATGAGGGAAATATTTGGGAGGCACTTGCTGATCCTGCTGCTACAAATCTAGGAAATGTTATGTGGGTTGTCGATTTTAATCGACAGTCATTGGATCGGATTATTCCTGGTGTACGAATCGAACAGTGGAGAGCTCAGTTTGAAGCCGCAGGTTGGCATGTCAAAGAGGTTAAGTACGGATCCAAGTTGAAGAGAGTATTTGAAGATGATGCTAGTGCGAGCTTCAAGCAATGGTTTGATCTGATTCCAAATGAACAGTATCAATCCCTTTTCGGGCTTCAACCAACAGAGGCTCGAGTGCGATTTCTGGATGGTGCACCGCATGGTGTCAGTGATTTCCTTGAAAGATACAGCGATGAGGAGCTCTTTGAAATTCTCACCGATCTAGGTGGCCATGACATTAGCTCTCTTATCGAGGCTTTTCATGAGTGTGATAGTGAGTTAGATAAATCAAGTGTTGTTTTTGCCTACACAATCAAAGGTTGGCATCTACCGATTGCCGGAGACAAGAGAAATCACTCTGCCCAAGTAAGTAAAGAGCAGATAGATAATTTACGCAAATCTGTGGGGTTAGATCACTCAACTGAGTGGAGCAGGTTTGAACCTGGAAGCGTTGAGGATTCGCTCTGTATTGCAAGGTGCAACTCTTTGAAAAGGGCTGCGAGTAATGCTCAAATTTCTGCAGAGTTTCCGCATGGAACTGGAACCGCACCAAGCGGAGTTTCTTCCTCTCAGGAGGCATTTGGAAGAGTTCTTAACGAGATCAGCCGTAATGAGGCGATCCGTCCCTATCTAGTAACTACGGCACCTGATGTTGCGACCTCCACTAACCTCGGTGGCTTTATCAATCGCCATGGAATTTTTAATAGAGACCTTAAGCGTGAGTGGAGTAACAACTCAATCCAAAAGTGGACCGAGAGTCCGAATGGTCAACATATCGAACTTGGAATCAGTGAAATGAATTTGTTCACTCTCTTGGGTCAGTTAGGTATGTCAGGAGATATCTCGGGTCAATCTCTGATTCCGATAGGTACTGTTTACGATCCATTTGTTCTACGAGGTCTGGATGCATTTATTTATAGTGTTTATTCAGGGGCAAAATTCATCGTTGCAGGAACTCCATCTGGAATCACTCTTGCACCAGAAGGTGGTGCACACCAATCCACAATCACGCCATCTGTTGGAGTCGAACTGCCCGGAGTAGTACTTATGGAGCCAGCATTTGGGCAAGCATTAGATTGGATGTTGTGTGATGCGATCGCACATGTTGCAGGAGCAAAAAAGAATACAGCCCCAGACCTTAGGCCAAACGAACTAGCTTTTTACTTTAGATTGACAACTCGATCCATAGAGCAACAGCCATTCTATGAAGCAAAACAGCGAATAGGTGAAGCAACTCTTCGATCTCAGGTATTAGCTGGTGCATATCGCCTTGTAGATGGAAGAACTACGCTCAGCAGAATTGATAATCACCTTGCCCCCGTTGTTTACTTAGTAGCAAGTGGAGCGGTGATGCCAGAAGTACTCGCAGCAGCTCAACAACTTGCAGATGAAGGTGTTGTCGCACATGTTGTTGACATCACTTCGCTAGGTCGAGTTTTTGGTAGTTGGCAGAGAACTTTGAAACAGGGAATTCGAACCGCTTCAACCCCATCCTTGCCGGGCGTTTTAAGGGCAACATTTACCGAAAAGGCACCGATAGTTTCGATACATGATGGCTCTTCCCACGCGATGGCGTGGTTGGGTTCTGCCCTTGGAGTGCCACAAGTAGCGATGGGCGTAGATAACTTCGGTCAATCTGGCAATATTCCAGATCTATATGCAATTCATGATTTAAATACGGAGTCGATTATCAATGGTGCACTAGCAGCGCTCAGCCTGAATAGCTAACAAGCAAATTAAGGTTACATGCGAAGAATTAATGGGCCCTTGCTTAATCTTCCGATAATCAAGGTATCTGAAACCAGCTTTCCATCTATTTGTTTTATTCCTTTAACTAATTCGTTATCCGATACCCCAGTTATTGAAATCAACACATTGTTTGAATGAATCAAATCGTACTTAGTTAAAATTGTAAGATTAAGCGGATCCAAAGGATTAGATGTGAAAAATTCGATATCCCTCTGGGAGACAATTTGGCACTGAATATTGCCACCCAAAGCGATAATTCCAGCTGCGGAAATCACCGCCTCGGGTGATCCTCCAATTCCAATCATGGCATCGACTTCACTATCAGGAAGACAAGTTGCAATCGCTGCAGTCACATCGCCATCATCAAAGAATCTAACTTTTATACCTAGAGCTTGAAGTTCAAGTGCCAGTTTTTCATGTCTTGGTCTGCGCAAAACACTTATGACTAACTCTTGGAGTCTCTTGGATTTACACTCTGCAATGATGTGTAAATTCTCAAGCAAAGGCTTACTGAGAGAGATTTTAGTTGCCGCTTCATACCCAGTTACTAATTTGAGCATGTAGAAGTTATCTTCTGGATTGAACATTGTGTTCTCGGGTGAGAATGCAATCAAACTTACTGCACCAGTTTTTCCCTTAGCAACCAATGAGGTTCCGTCGATGGGATCTACTGCTATGTCTATAGCCGGGCCATTAAGATTTCCAACCTTTTCTCCATGCATAAACATTGGAGCGTTATCCTTTTGTCCTTCTCCAATAATTACCGTTCCAGTTATATGCATCTCTTTGAGCGCACTTCTCATGGCTGCCACCGCCGCGCCATCGATTTCTTGCTTGTTCATGGAGCCATGGAGCCCCATGACACTTGCCGCAGCGGCGGAAGTGACTCTTTGAATATCCTCAAATATAAGTGACTCAAGCATTATTGCTGACACCTATTCCACTACTAATTGCAGCCCGCCCACTCTCGAGTCGAGCGATGGGAACCCTGAAAGGGGAGCAGGAGATGTAATTGATATTGAGAGAGTTAAAGAAGTGAATACTGCGGGGATCCCCACCATGTTCGCCGCAAATCCCCAATTTAAAGTTTGGATCAATTCTTCGCGCATGGTCGACGGCGGTTCTAACAAGTATTCCTACACCAGCCTCGTCGAGCGATTCGAAGGGATTGAATGGCAATAACTCCAGATCAAGATAACGGGGCAGGAATGAGGACTCAACATCATCTCGACTAAATGCCCAGGTTAACTGCGTTAAGTCATTTGTGCCGAAGGAGAAGAAGTCGGCATAAGGGACTAAGCGATCAGCGGTAATTGCAGCACGTGGAGTTTCAATCATTGTTCCAATTGGAAACTCTGTTGTTTGCCCAGCATGTGCAAATGTCTGCTTAATCTCTTGTTCAAGTGTTTCCCGCAAGTGGAGTAGCTCTCTTTGGGTAGCAACCAGTGGAATCATTACCTCTGGTAATGGTCGATGTCCCAGCCTTTGCACCTCAATATAGGCATACACCAGTGCTCGTACCTGCATTTTATATAGCTCTGGAATCAAAATACCAAGTCTTACTCCACGTAAACCAAGCATCGGGTTAGCTTCATGCATACGTTGCACAGCAGAGAATATTGCTGTGTCCCGTGGAGATACCTCTAAACCAAGTGCTTCAGACCTTGCGCGTTCTGCCGTCAAAACAGATAGGGGTGGCAAAAATTCATGTAAAGGTGGATCAAGTAAACGGACCGTTACCGGCAACCCCGACATCGCCATCATAATTCCTACAAAATCTGCACGCTGCAGTGGCTCCATTTCAGCAATCACACTCTTTTGAATGTCCTCATTATCTGCAAGAACTAATCTTTCAATGTAGCTTCTTCGTTCTCCAAGAAACATGTGTTCGGTTCTACACAGACCGACACCTTCAGCACCGAGAATTCTTGAACGCACAGCATCTTCGGGGGTATCAGCATTTGCATGCACATGTAATTTTCTTACCAAATCAGCATGTGTAAGGATTCGATGAACCGCTTTTACAACCGCGGGTGCATTGATATTTTCTGGAGCTAGGCGACCTTCTAAATATGAAGTCACATGTGATGCAACAACGGGCACTTCTCCTAGATAGACAGCTCCTGTACTTCCATCAATGGAGATAACTTCACCTTCATGAACAACATGTTCGCCAATCGAGAAAAATCCAGCCTTTTCATCCACGGTGATACTTTCGCACCCACATACCGCTGTCTTTCCCATGCCTCTTGCTACGACAGCAGCATGTGAAGTTTTTCCTCCTCGGCTCGTCAAGATTCCTTCAGATGCAACCATTCCGACTAGATCATCTGGGCTAGTTTCTCTTCTTACAAGAATGACCTTTTGACCATTCAAAGAAAGATCTTGAGCTCGCTTTGAATCAAACACAACTGCGCCGACAGCAGCACCTGGTGATGCTGGAATACCTCTAGCAATTTCTAGAGCCGAAGCCGTTAGGTCAAACTGTGGGAACATGAGATTTACTAACTGATCACCTGAAGTTCTAAGTAGTGCTTCATTAATGTCAATCTTTCCTTCATCTACCAGCTGACTAGCGATCCGAAAAGCCGCCTCGGCGGTTCTCTTTCCAACTCGAGTTTGCAAGATCCACAACTTGCCTTTTTCAACTGTGAATTCAATATCGCATAAATCTCTGTAGTGGTCCTCAAGAAGGCTCATTGTTGAATCTAACTCTGCATAAACTGAAGGGTACTTCTGCTCAAACTCGCGTAGCGATATAGGAGTTCTGATTCCTGCAACTACATCCTCACCTTGAGCTCGCTCAAGGTAATCACCGTAGTTACCTGTTTCGCCAGTTGAAGGATTGCGAGTAAATGCAACACCCGTACCAGAATCATCGGTTAAATTTCCAAAAACCATTGATTGGATATTGATAGCAGTACCTAGATCAGATGGAATTCTTTCTCGCTGCCGATACAGCTGTGCTCGCTCAGAGTTCCAAGAGTGGAAGACAGCTTCGATAGAGCGAAGCAGGTGATCGCGGGGATCTAAAGAGAATGGTTTTGCTTCATGCTTTTCAATCAACGATATGTAATCTTTTATCAGCAACTTAGTTTGTTCAAAATCAATCTTGTCTATCCGTTGAACTTTCTCGGCCCGAAGGTACTTACTATCAATCTCAGCAAAACTATCTTTTGGTATTCCACAAACTATTCGCCCATATAGATCTATAAATCTTCTGTACGAATCCCATGCAAAGGTAGGATTGGCGGTTTGTTCTGCTAAACCAGCTGCTACATCTGGTGTCATTCCTACATTAAGAATTGTTTCCATCATCCCTGGCATTGAGAATTTCGCACCGGAGCGAACTGAAATGATCAGAGGATTTTGGGGATCTCCAAAAGTTCGTCCCAGCGAACTCTCGAGTTCATGGATTGCCAGATCCAACTCTTCAATGAGTTTGTGTGGCAGCGCCCCGGTTTTTAGAAACTCGCGGCAGGCATGTGTGGTGATGGTGAACCCAGGGGGGACGGGTAGCCCAACCTTGACCATCTCAGCCAGGTTTGCACCCTTGCCCCCCAATAGATCTGATTGGGATTTATCTCCAAAGGAGAATGGATAGATAAAAGTTGCACCCTTGGTCATTTGCCGCCCCCAGTAAATAACGCCTAGGAAGTGAGGGTAGCCATATACCCCATAATTGTAAACAGTAGACAAAAATAGGGTTTACGTGTTGACATTCCAGAGGGTGAAAGTAATCTTGGCAACGGTCACGAGTTCCAGCATCAAGCCCCGGCTAACTGGACGGCAACCCTCCACCGCGGCGGGGTGCTCCGGGTGAAGACCAGGCCGATAGCCACCATCATCGGCAAGCGTGGGTCTAACTAACTGTTCTGATCTAGTTAGTTTAGTTAGTGATGATCCCCTGACACATTAGGAGATTACGTTGAAAAAGCGTTTCGGAATTTTCTCAGCTGTTGTAATTGCAGCAGCGTTAACACTTTCAGGATGTTCTTCATCAGATTCATCAACATCTGAAGCGGCATCATGTGCCAAAGAAGATCTTGCAACAGTCACTGAAGGCAAGCTAACAATCGCAACAGGCGAGCCTGCTTACTACCCATGGATAATCGATGATGCCCCAGAGACCGGAAATGGTTTTGAAGGTGCGGTTGCGTATGCAGTTGCACAGCAACTCGGATTTGATGCAGCAGATGTCACATGGGTTCGCACAACATTTGATTCAGCTGTAACACCAGGTGAGAAGAACTTCGACTTTAACTTGCAGCAGTTCTCAATTACAGAAGAGCGCAAGGCAGCGGTTGATTTCTCATCTCCTTACTACACAGCGCCACAAGCAATCGTTTCATTCAAGGGCAGCAAGATCGAAGGAAAGACAACTCTTGCAGAGCTAAAGGGTGCAAAGCTTGGAGCAGCTGTAGGAACAACCTCACTTGATGCGATTGAAAACCAGATTGGCTCAACACCTCAGGTATTCAATGACAATGCAGCGGGTGTTTCAGCGCTTAAGAACAAGCAGATTGATGGCCTAGTAGTAGACCTTCCAACAGCGTTCTACCTATCAGCAGTAGAAGTTCCTAACGGTCTAATCGTTGGACAGCTTCCATCAACTGGCTCCGGAGATCAGTTTGGTCTACTGCTAACTAAGGACAGCAAGCTGACTTCATGTGTTTCTGGAGCGGTTGATGCAATCACCGCCGATGGAACATTGGCAGCAATCACAGATAAGTGGCTAGCAACCGATGCTGGCGCACCTGTCTTGAAGCCTTAATAGAGAATAAGAAGTAGAAGCGGTAGTTTGGCGACCATGTCAGAGAAGCAAAGCTCTGCGTGGTCGCCAAGCTCACGCGAAATTCAACGTCGTAAGTCCCGACGTGCAATAAGCCGCAAGCAAGCAGGTATTGCTGCGGCTTCTTCCATTTTTGTTCTAGGCACACTGCTCGTAATTCTTGTTACAAGTCCAGGTTGGGAAACGGTAAAGACAACCTTCTTTGATATCGAATACGGTAAAGAGGTATTCCCAACTGTCATTAAAGGGTTATGGATCAATCTACAGCTCACATTTATTGGTGGAGCAGCTATCGGAGTTATTGCATTAGGTCTTGCCCTGATGCGCACAACAAAATCTCCAGCACTCACCCCATTTAGATTTCTTGCTACGGCTTACGTTGATATTTTTCGAGGCGCACCGCTGATCTTGATTATCTTGTTGGTTGGCTTCGGAGTCCCCGCATTAGGTTTACGGGGAGTTTCAAGCAATGTAATTTTCTTGGGAACCGTTGCTGTCGTACTTACTTACTCTGCGTATGTTGCCGAGGTTATTCGAAGTGGAATTCTGTCGATTCATCCAAGTCAGCGAGCAGCTGCTAGATCCTTAGGACTTACTTCTGGTCAAACAATGCGTTTTGTAGTCCTTCCTCAAGCCATCCGACGAGTTGTCCCACCTTTACTAAATGACTTTGTCTCATTACTTAAGGACACTGGTTTAGTTTCTATTCTTGGAGTTACCGACGCTGTCCGAGCTTCTCAAATTAACGCCAGCCGCACCTTTAATTACACCCCGTACGTAGTAGCAGCGATCTTGTTTTTACTCTTCACTATCCCAATGACCCGATATACGGATAGAGCGATTAGACAGCGCACCAGTGCACAGAACTCAGAAGGAGCGATCTGATGAGCAATGTCTTAGAGCTGGTAAATGTACGTAAATCATTTGGTTCTGAGCTTGTTTTAAAGGATCTCTCATTAACCGTTCCCGAGCACACCGCAACAGTCTTAATTGGTGCATCTGGATCAGGAAAATCAACTTTGCTACGTTGTATTAACTTGCTGGAATCAATCGATGACGGGCAGATTTTCTTGGATGGCCAGGAAATTTCAGATCCGTTGATCAACGTTGATGATGTCCGCCGCCGTCTTGGAATGGTTTTTCAGTCCTTTAATCTCTTTCCACATAAAACAGTTCTAGAAAACATCACCCTGTCGCCAATCAAAGTCCATGGCAAGAGCAAAGATGAAGCAAATGCCCACGCGATACATTTACTGAAGCGTTTTGATTTAGCGGACAAAGCAGACCAGTACCCAGATCGTCTCAGCGGTGGACAGCAACAGCGTGTAGCGATAATTAGATCTTTAGCGGTGAGCCCACGATTGCTGTTGTTAGATGAAGTTACCTCGGCTTTAGACCCAGTACTTGTTAATGAGGTCCTCACCGCGGTCCGTGATCTCAAGAGTGATGGAATGACAATGGTTCTGGCAACTCATGAAATGGGCTTTGCAACACAGGTTGCAGATGAAGTGTGTTTCCTTGAATCAGGAAACATTGTTGAGCGCGGAACCGCTGAGCAAGTTCTGCACAATCCGCAGAATCCAAAGACCCAAGAGTTCTTAAAGCGGGTTCACCAAGCAGGACGCCTGTAGCATCGGCATATGAGCGCATTTAATCAACGTATACAGCCACTTCGCGATCTAATGAAAGCTAAGGGCCTTGATGCATTTGTGCTGCGCCGTAATCCAAATTTAGCTTGGGCAATTGCAGGTCGAGCTCATGTTCCAACAACAATTGATATGGCCTGTTTTGATTTAATCATTACCCAAGATTCAGCTACAGCAATTACAAATGTTGTAGAAGCGCCACGTTTGATCGCTGAGGAGTTACCTTCAGAGGTAACTGTGCAGACCGTTAAATGGTCTGAAGGTCGCGATCAACTTCTTCCAACTGGTCCAAAGGTTGGATCGGATCAACCCGGAGCAGATCGAATCGATCTTGGTGTTGAAGTGGAAATGATTCGTGCATCATTAATCGAATCCGATTTTTCTCGTTTTCAAGAAATCTGTGTTGATGCAGCTGTTGCATTAGGAAATGCAATGAAGCAGGTTGAAAGCAGCGATCGCGAAATTGATGTTGCAGGATTAATCGCCCATTCTCTATGGCAGGCAGATCTTGAGATTGCATTCTTAGGAGTTGCAGGTGAAGAACGAGTTCACAAATATAGACATCCACTTCCAACAACAGCGGTAGTGGGCAATCGGGTCTCTGCTTCAATTTGTGCAAAACGAAAAGGTTTAATTGCATCGGTTACCCGCATCGTCACCTTTGGTTCAGTGTCAGATCAAATGGTTTCTGATTACACATCAATCTTTAAAGTCGAAGCCGCCTTGCTTGATGCAACGATTGTTGGAAAACCATTTTCAGATCCGATCAATGCGGCCATCGCTGCATATTCAGCCAATGGCTTTGATGGTGATGAATGGAGTAAGCACCATCAAGGTGGTCCAACGGGTTACCTGCCTCGTGATTGGCCAGCTAACCAGGGGAGCGCCCGGTTGATCGCCTCCAACCAACCCATCGCCTGGAACCCAACGGGTAAGGGGTGGAAGGCAGAGGACACGGTGGTGGCTACGCCTTCAGGAGTTCAGATTCTGACCAATGACCCTGATTGGCCTATTCAAGAGCTCAATGGTCGCACTCGCCCCCTTTTCCTCCAGCGATAATTGACTACGCGCCTCGGTGGTGGCACCCTCCTCTAAGAGGTCTTACCACTGGAGGAAAATTGAAGACTGTCGCTCTCGTAGCCCTAGCGCGCCCAACCTTTGACCTTGTCTGCGCACAAGCCAACTTTGATGCAGCCAAAGCATTGCTTACCCAATTAGGGGCCTCTGTTGTTGGTCCATCTGATCTGGTTATGACTGTTGAAGATGTTGCAGCGGTTGAACTACCTCATGCCGACCTACACATTTTGTTTATGGCCTCATTTTCCGATGCATCACCAGCTGTTGAATTGCTCGGAAAGGTAAAGGGGCCAGTTCTTGGATGGTCGATGCGGGAACCTGGCGCAGTTGGTGAACGTTTGAAGCTGAACTCAATGTGCGGTGTAAATCTTGCCGCTCACGCATTAATGAATGTTGGTCAATCAATTCGTCATATTCATGGAAATGCTGATGAACCACACGTTCAAACAGCCATCAAAGATGCGCTCGCAGGAAAGTTACCTGAAGCCTCTACTCCAGAAAATATCACAGGTGAACTTGGCTCAGAGGCTGATGCACAAAAAGCATTTGATTGGATGAAGGGAAAGAAGATTGGCGCTGTTGGAGATGCGCCGGTTGGTTTTACGCCATGTGTTTACGACGCAGAACAAATTCGCTCTCTATTCGGTTTAGATATTCGCCAAATTACAATCAATGATGCATTTGGAAAAATCTCTGAAGTTTCTGAAGAAGCACGCGATCTTGCCTACGCAAGCGCTGTCGCTGCCCAGCCATCATTGGCATCTGTCAATGTTGATGAAGCAAAAAAGGTTTATGGGGTTGAAGTAGCGCTGGACAAATGGCGCGAAGATGAAGTACTGGATGCGATCGCTATTCGATGCTGGCCAGAGTTTCCTACTGATATGGGTGCCTGCATTTGTTCATCTTTGGGACGCCTGGCAGATCGTGGAACTGTAACTACATGTGAACGTGATGTTCTAGGTGCCGTCACCATGATGATGTGTGAAGCTCTCGGCTCCGATGAAAACTATCTAGTTGATATCGTCGATTTAGATGCATCACAAGGTTTAGTGCGTTTGTGGCACTGTGGATCTGCAGCCACAAAACTAGCTGCAGACCCTAAAAACGCAACCCAGACAACACATTGCAATCGCAAGCTCGGCGTAGCAGGTAATTTCCCCTTAAAGACTGGACCCGTGACATTATGTAGAATCGATCGGGACATGGATCCAAGCAATCCAACAGGTCTGCGTATTGTCCTTAGCCGAGGAGATTCAATCTCTGCTCCTAATCAATTCCAAGGAAATACCGCAACAGTTATTACTCAACCCGATGCTGCTGCATTAGTGAATGGGATTATCACAGGTGGCTATCCTCACCATTTAGTCATTTCATGGATCGATGTTCGTCCAGGAATACGTCAAATGGCAAAGATGCTGGGTATCCCGGTGACAGAGTGGTAGAGACATTAACGATGCTAGGAACACAACGTGCATCAAGAATCGCCTCACAGTTGATTGAGTTGATTGATCTCCAGAAGTTAAATCCAGGGGACAGGTTGCCCTCTGAAAGACAGCTTGCTGATTTGCTTGAAGTAAGTCGCCCTAGTTTGCGAGAAGCGTTGCATATTTTGCAAGCCCAAGGTTTAGTTCAAATTAAACATGGCCAAGGAACATATGTTCAAGAACCAATAGTTGCACAGGAGCTTCGTGCATCGATGATGTCAAAAACTCATGGATTGCACGAGCTGTTTGATGCACGTGAAGTTCTTGAAGTTCCAGCTGCTCGTTGGGCTGCAGAGAAAGCAAGTAAAGAGGATATTCGCCACTTGCGGGCAACGCTTAATCAAATTGACACCGTTACTTCTATCGATCCGATTGATTATGCCCAGCTACAAATTCTTGATGCAAAGTTTCATCTAACAATTGTAGGAATCGCTGGTAATCGCTTCATTAATCAAACCCTCAACGTCTTGCAAGATGTGATGAAGATGTCCATGGAGACAACTTTACGTTTGCCAGGAAGATCTGAGATATCACGAAATGAACATAACGCTATTTTGAGCGCAATTGAAAGCGGAGATGGAGCATTGGCCTCCAAACTGACCTTAGAACACATAACAGGAGCAAGAGATAAAGCGATTTCTGATGCCAAGGGCCGAGAAGAAAAATGAGTTCTGTTCAAGCGGTGTGTGTCGGAGTCATCACGATGGACACAATTGCGCTGGTCGACAAATATCCATCTGAAGATGAAAGAGTTTTAGCTGAAGTAATTATCAGGGCTGGCGGGGGCCCTGCTGCCGTTGCCGCGGTTGCATTAAGTCGATTAGGAGTCAAAAGCGCAATCGTTGGAACAATCGGTGATGATGCTGATGGCAGAGATATTCTTGAGATTTTTGCGCACGAAGGTGTTGATACAACTGGGATTTCGATAGGCGCAACCCCAACCGCCGGAAGCGTCATTGTTGCTTCTAAGGAACGTAGTGCGCGAGCGATTAGTACACGACAGCCGGTAGATCAGGCTCCTGTTAATGATGCAGCAAAGAAGTTGATTGCAGATGCCCAATGGGTTCATGTGGATCAAGTTGGAATCATGAGACTTGATGATCTAGGTATTGCACGCGGTAAAGGCCCACAGATCTCTTTTGACGCAGGTTATGGAGTAGAAAGTTTTGACCCAATGATCGTTGATCTCTTTGTTCCTACAGACCGTCAGATGGCACTTCGTTATCCTGGCGTAGATCTTGCAGTTGCTTTGGAAAATGATTCATTAAAGGCTGGAAACACAGTTGTGGCTACGCAGGGTTCAGCTGGTAGCGCTGGTTTTTCACCTGAGAACGGGCTCGTAACTGCTCCCGGATTCAAAGTAGATGTCACGAGCACGCTAGGTGCCGGGGATGTATTTCATGGAGCTCTGGTCGCACAGTTAATTCAGGGTCATTCTTTACAGGAAGCAATGCACCGAGCAAACGCTGTTGCCGCTCTTTCATGTCGCGGATTAGATGGCCAATCAAGGATTCCAACAACAACTGAACTCGATGCATACCTGGAGGCACACTGATGAGAAAACCACTAACTAATTTGGCACGTCCATCAGGGGCTCTGGCAATGGTTGCAGTAGATCAGCGTGAAGCGCTCCGTGGTATGTTTGCAGCTCATCAGAGCACCCCAGTACCTGATTCACAACTAACTCAATTTAAAGTTGATGTTGCACGCGAGCTTTCACCATTTGCTTCTGCGCTGCTTGTAGATCAAGAGTTTGGTATCGATGCGATTATTGATCAAAAGGCGTTGCACAGTGGATGTGGATTGATCGCTGCGGCTGATCTATTGGTTGGACCTGCAGGAGGTGCAGCAACCGATACAGCGGTTGATCCTGATGTAGATCCTATTCGCATGCGTGATATCGGTAGCGTTGGTTTGAAATTTCTTGTTTTATGGCGCAATGATGAATCACCAGATGTACGAGCAAAGTTAGTTGAAGATTTCAATAAGTTGTGTGAGGTTTCAGGCTTGCCATCTATTATCGAGATTATTGTTAAGCCACCAACAGATTCATCTCGTAGCTTCAATCGCGAAGAAGAGTTGATTATCGCTGCACGAGAAGCGGCGGCATGGAAGCCAGATCTTTACAAGGCGGAGGTTCCATTCCACGGGGAAGGAGATTTAAACCTTGTCACCAAAAATGCCGACAGAATTTCAGAGGCGATTGGCTCTCCTTGGGTAGTTCTTTCAAACGGTGTAAAACAACCATTCTTTAATGATGCGGTTAAAGCGTGCGCAATGGGCGGGGCAAGTGGCTTTCTTGCAGGGCGTGCAGTGTGGGCTGACATCGTTGGTTCGCCTGATATCCCAAAGGCGCTCCGAGAAATCTCTATTCCACGCTTAGAACAGCTAGCAGAGATCGTTGATACCCATGCAAAGCCTTGGAACAGTTGGAGTTAATTCTCTAACGCAACAAAGTTTTTATCAGAATCAAGCATCGCTGCGATGGCATTTAAGGCTAAACCTTGCCCCCACAACTGCATTCGATCGCTGCGAATAACACTGTAACCAAATGGAATAAGTTGCAAGACCGTTCCAGCGCTTGTTCGAGTCAGGATTCCAGCGGTGTCTACATAAGTAAGCGCTGCAGCTATTGCTTGCTTTCCGACTTTATCGAGTAGATCCTTCATCTCAGGTAAATGTCTTCCAGCCCTCAACATGGCAGCACCAAAGCCTGCAGTAGCAGAGGTTTCCAGAACACCTTTATTTTCAACTTGGTGATCTACTAAAACATCCCAAATCCCATAATCAGGCAGCAGAGGGATCAACGCCGACAATTGATCTGAAAGAGCTCTCTTAATTGTTTCAAAGGTTGCTGGTTTGATATCAAGAGCTAGACAAGCATCTAAAAACTCTACGCAGGAAAGGGACATCCATGCGTTACCACGTCCCCAATAGTTCCACAGTGACTCACCCTTGTGTGAACCATGTGCAAAGAGTTTTGTTTCTGGATTTTGCAACAATTGAATATGTGCAACTAATTGTTCTCCAATGAATTCAATGTACTCAGATCTTTTTGTAGCTACACCATGATTAAGAAGAAAAGTTCCCATCATGTAGCAGGTATCTGCCCAGACCCCACCCGGCCAGTGTTCAACTGCACCATTTGTTGCGCGCGTAGCAGAAGCTGGATCCATCACCCATTGTTCAAGTTTTGAATTGATCGCTGAGGCATCTAGAAATCCACGTGCATGAAGACGTGAAGCGGCCGCACCTGGAGCCACATTATTTATATGTCCAGAAGTTAAAGCACCACGTCCGGAGTACCAGGCGATGAGTCGATCTGGAATTGGTTGCTTTATCGTTTCGTAATATCGAACCTCTGATAAGAGATAAACACCTTCACCCCACGACCATTGTGGAAGCCCCGCATCCCACGTTGCATCGATGATTCGATCAGCTGTTTCCACTAGAAAAGCAGTGGTCAATGCCGCAGGGGTAAGTGGAGCTAGTGGTGGCGCCTCAAGAAGGCTGGAAGTCGTATCTTCGCCGGCCACTGTTATACCTGAGACTTTGGGTGCAGTCGCTTTCCATTGACTACATCGATACGCAGCTTCTCTTTTCCAAATTCAGCATCAAAGGTTGAGTCACTAGATTCAAGAGCAACCGCTGGATTATCAAGTCGTGGTGCCATTTCAGGCAACCCGCCTTCAAGTTGCTCACTAACGCCATCGACCAAGAATGGACCTTCCCAATTGAGATCAAAGCGACGTTTGTGTTTCCAAGAAATCGTAAGGTTTTTCTCATCAAAGGTTGGCTCATTTAATTTGCGAACAAAACTCTTAAAGTCTGTGTAGCTCTTCTTATCTCCAAGGACAGAAACATAAAGAGCACCATTGCCATTAGGTTGCCACTCTTGGTGTGCTGTATCTCCACTCTTTAACGGAGAAAAGCCGCCAGGCGTTGCAACAGCAATGTAGCCATTGCCAACTCGACCAGCTAACCAGGATCCTTTTTGTACAAACTCATCCATCCATGGTGTTGGGAACCATAAGTGTGTGAAATCTGGATACAACTGATCATTTAATGCATAAATCGCAAGGATTACATTCTCATATTGACGCACACGCGGTAAGACAAGGTGTCCAGCCCATGCATTTGGTCTTACAGATGTTGCATGACTAAAGGCGGCCGGATAACTTGCAAACACCTGAACCTCAGTTGAAAGAGTTGCACCCCAGACATGTTCCTGCAGACCAGGTAAGCCTGCTCGATAATCTTGAACAGATGAAAGCATTCCATCACCAGTTCGCCACACATGTAGATCAGATGCATATGGACGTTCTAGCAAGTCACTCGTAAATCGATACTTGCCGCGGTATACCTGTCGACCATGCCAAGTCTTGTTGAGTGAGTGCGCAACCTTAACGATAATCGGTGGAAGCACATATTTCTTCGAAGTAATCAAAGTTGTCACGGGCAATACTGCGAGGTTGAGCGCTCCCATGCCCCACAGCGCCCACATAATTGGGGCTGTTTCCTCAAATCGTGATGATCTTAAGGTCGTCGTATAGCTGCGACCGTGGGCTGCGCCATGTACTCCACGCCACGAGTTACTAGCAAGAGAGAACATCAACTTATCAAGCAGTGCCTCTGAAAACTGGCGAATCTCTTTGTTGGGGGAGAACTCAATTAATGAAACCAACGCTAAGGTATCAATTGCAAGATATGCATTTGAATCGTACTCACTAAATCCACCTTCAAGCTTTAACTTCAGCCATTCCAGTGCCATTTCCCGGCCATGTTCTGAGTGTGCAGCTCCGGTTAACTTAGCATTTGAAAAAGTTTCGTCGGCGAAGAGATCACCAATTAAGTGCTCAGCTGTATGCCAAACAAATTGATGATTTTCTGTGAAGTAACACATTGCATCAAGGCCTGGATCTTCAATCCAGTACTTGAAATTGAGAAGTGTTGCTTTAACTTCCTCGCGAACACCAGCTTCCCATTGTTTTTCAGGAAACTTATGAAGAACATGGACGAGACCAACAGCCTCAAAGTCTGCACAATCTGCGCGAGAAGAGATCATGGACAGCGCTGGCTTGAGATCTTCTGCTGTTACAACATACTTTGAATTCTTATCTAAACGTGCAAGAGCACGTGCAGAGGATGCATAACTATCTGCAACATGATCGATTACTTCAGATCGCCAAACCTTTGGTGATGTTTTTGGAACGGTTGTACGAACTCGTTCTGGAACATAAGCTGTTCTAAAGGTTCTAAAGACAGGTGTACTTGGAGAATCAAGACGCAGTTCTAAGAAAATTTCACCCGTATCCAACATAGTTGCTGTTACATCACCATCGATTGCTGCCTTTGACTTTTCAGCCTTCTTTGCTGCGCTTCGGATATCACTGACTTTGACCTTAGCCTTGCCTTGCTTAAACACCAGCGGAACTCCGTTGCCTTGAGATTTGCTCTCTTTTACACGGACTCTAAGCCCAGGCGAGCCATGGAATTCAACAGAATCTGTTGTCCTTGCCCAGCGCTCTATCGCTACATTTTCAAGCTCTCTTTCAGCGATTTCCGAGGCATACTCATCCGCCCCAGGAGATGGAATAACTATTCGAACAGGCAAGCCTTCAACCTTTACACGAACAGCATGGCGAACCTCTCGAAGAGAGATCTGCCATTGAGAAATTATCAATGTGCTTATTCCAGAAGGCAACAGAGTTTTAATCGAGTGGGTTAGTGGCTGCATGTATCCAAATTGATCAGTGCTTAACACCAGTTCTCCATTGAGCCAAACCTGAACCGGTCCTTGACTCTCTACGACAATATTGCGCCACTCAGGTTGATCAACTTCGATTTGCGTGGCCATAAGCGAGTGGCGATATTCAGGTGTGTAAGAAAAGTGGCTCCAATCAGCAAAGCCATCATGACCTGTGTGAATTCGTGTCCACGTGTCGCTATTTAAATCCGCGCCTCCAGGTGCTTTCCAGGATACTTCTCCACCCTCGATAACTGTGGGCATTGTTTGCTCTGCAATGAATGGACGGTTTTTAAACAATTTAGCTTTTAGGGGTGCAATGTCTGGACCATTTGTAAGGACCCAGCGCCCATCTTTGCCAAAAGGATCACCTGAATCCTTCAGCAGCTTACTCAAATCATCTGCAGGGGTTATCCATGCTTTCGTGATTAACCAATCCCGAATGAATCCATTCTTATCCAGTAAATGAATCGTGCGATCGAAGTTATCGGTGAACCGTGGAATTTTTCTGACCTCTTCCTACGTTGAAGAAATTTTCCAGACTGGTGAACTACTTAATTCCAGTCTGAGCAATTCCTTGGACAATTTGACGCTGCATGAAAACAAACATAAACAAAACAGGAATAATTGACATAACTGACATGGCTAAAACAATGTTGTAAGGAACAACTAATTGCCCATTTAAGAGCGCCAATGCAACTGGCAATGTGTATAGCTCCTCTTTTTGTGCAATCAACAAAGGCCAAAGGAAGTCATTCCAGCGCCACAGAATTGAGAAGATAGCCACTACTGCCAAAGCTGGACGACATAGAGGCAATACGATTCTTGCAAAGATCCTAAACTCGCCCGCGCCATCAATACGTGCAGCTTCAATCAGCTCGTCAGGAATGGTCAACATGTATTGTCGAATGATGAACACGCCTGTCGGGGTGGCTGCTGCAGGAATAATCATTCCCCAGTAGGTATTAACCAACCCCAAGGATGAAACAACCAGGTAAATTGGAATCAAGATGACCTGTAGAGGAATCATGATCATCGCAAGGGTCATTACAAAGAGACCATCTCGCCCTCTGAAGTTGTACTTTGCAAAAGCGTATGCAGCCATTGAATTGATGAGCAAAGTAAGAACTGTTGCAACTGAAGTCACAAATACGCTGTTCATGAAATAACGGGTGTAGTTATACATCTGGAAAGCTTCGGTGTAATTCTCAAAAGCCCAGCGAGTAGGCAAGATTTTAGGTGGTCTTGCACCTAAGTCAGTGGCATCTTTAAAGGATGAAAGTACAAACCACAAAACTGGAGCCAAAATCACAAAGGTCATTACTAGAAGAAAAGTTGTTCTAAGGACAGTTCCCACCGAAGGTGGTTTCTTCCCACTTATAGAGCTCCACTTATTTGCAGATGCCCGCTCTTGGAGCTTACTCATATCGCCTCACGTTTCCTTCCAAGCAAGAAGTTCAGCGCTGTAAAGGCAAATATGATCATGAACAAGATCACACCAGCGGCACTTCCAAGTCCATATTGAATCGGCGTTTGGAAGGCACGATCGTAAATGTATTGAACAATCAGAGTTGTGGCACCTAACGGTCCACCACCGGTTAATGTGTAAATAAAATCAAATGATTGGAAGCCATGGATAGTGGCCAAAATCAGGATGACCAAGGTTGTTGGCTTTAGTAGCGGAAGAATAATTGTTCGAATAATCTGGGGACGAGTTGCGCCATCCATAGCGGCGGCTTCTAACAAGCTTCTATCAATTCCCTGAAGTCCGGCTAATAAAATAATTGAATAAAAACCTAAGTGAACCCATACGCCTACAAAGATCACAGCGATCATTCCGAGTTTCGGCTCGACTAGCCATCCTGGGCTACCGCCGCCTATGGCTTCTAAAAGAGCGTTAAGCGGGCCGACTTTGCGGTCCAATACATCATTCCAAATAAGTCCTACGACGATAGGAGAGAGCATCACCGGTAGAAAGAGAATTGCTCTGAAGAAGCCTTTTGCAAATTTTTGTTCATTAACGATGAGTGCAAAGGCAATAGAAAGTATGGTCGAAATAATTACATAGAAAATAACATAGATAGCGGTGTTCTTTGCGACCTCTGCAACTGTTGGATCACCAAAAATTGCTCGGTAATTTCCTGTACCAACTGGGGTAAAGGTACGCCCATCAATGCTGTCGTAAAAGGAAATCTGGAAACCGCGGATAGCGGGCCAAATAATAAAGGTAATAAAGATGAACATATTTGGAGCAACAAACAGGTACGGCATTAACCGCCGGCGCCAGTTAATTACTGAGCGCCGGCGGTTAACCGTATTACTTGAACTAATCACAAGAAGTAGTTTAAATCCAATTACTTCTTGAGTGTTGCTAGCTGAGTGTCAATCCAAGCAATTTGCTGTTCCACAATCTGCTTTGGTGTGATCTTTCCTGCAATAGCTTCTGTCATCAAATCGCGAAGCTTGTCATAGATTTTTCCAGTAAGAGTTGGTACTGACTGGATTCCATAAGCTGCCGCTGGTGTCTTAGCTGCATCTGCCTGGAAGACACTCATGTCTGCTGAACGTGTTGCGTACTTTACGCCTTGAGATACAAGGTCAACACGTGTTGGCAACCAGAAAGCGTTCTTGTCCATCTGCTCCATTTGTTCCGTGTCAGCCAAGTAGCGCAGGAAGAATGCTGCCAAGTCAGGGTTCTTACTTGCATTAAATGCAATTAGGAACTTACCGCCAGGCCATCCTCCACCATTTAGCTCCTTTGGATTTGGAACTGCAGCAAAGTCAAACTTCGCATCTCTGTTCAGTGATGCAACTTGCCAGTTACCTGAGAAGAAAATTGGTGTCTGCTGCGCCAAGAAGATAGCTGTAGGTGATGAGTACTTTGTACCGGTACCAATCCAAAGATCGCGTGGTGCTTGATCTGCCTTGTAGAGATCCGTAATGATCTTGATGGCCTTTTCTGCACGAGTCTTTGATGATGGCAGAACGTTCTTCTTGTTCTTATCAACCATGTATGCGCCAAATTGGCTCATCACTGTTGAAACACGGTGACCTGACTTATCAATAGCAAATGCGTACTCAGACCCAGTTGCCTTTTGAACCTTCTTGCCTGCTTCAACTAGTTGAGCCCAGTTCCATGATGTAGGAACCGCAACTCCAGCCTTCTTGAACAAGTCAACATTGATAAATGGACCGTTGACTGTAAGGTCATAAGGAACACCAATTAACTTCTTAGTTGTTGGGTGAGTAACCTGAAGAGTTGATCCCTTTAGGAACTCCTTTACATAATTGCGACCGAGGTACTTTTCCAAATCAAGGGAATCCTTGATGTAAAGACCTGGATTGTTAAGACGAGCAACATCTGGAGCATTTCCTCCGGCCAAACGTGCCTGTAGTTGTGTGTCAAGACTTGTGTAAGGAATAACATCAAGCTTTACAGTTGCGCCAGTAAGTTTTTCAAAGTCAGCAATTTGTGACTTAGTTGTATCAAGCTCTGCCTGGCTGTCGTTGTAGAAGTAGTAAGTAATTTCCTTACCCTTCCATGCAGATAGCTGAGCGGCTGTTGGCTGTATGCCAGCTGCTTGCGCTGAAGGGAGACCTGTTGCAACAAGGCCTGCCGACAACACGAGAGATGCAGCAATTGCTATCTTTGAACGAAGACTTTTGTTCATTGGTTAAACCTCTCTGTTAAGACGAAAACAAGATGGACTCATATGATCTTATTCGCGTGGATGAATTCAATTAGAAAAGCCAGGAATAAGCAACATCATTGGCCAATACCGAGTTTAGATCGATGCTGCAATTAGTAACATTTCTTTATAATTGAATTTGCCCTATTATTTCTGCATGGAAATTCGCCCACAAATTACCCCAGAAGATGTGCAATCAAAGAGCGGTGACCACTTACGAGAGAGATTGGTAATTACCAATTTATTTCAGGTAAATCTTGTCACCTACATCATGTCTCACCATGATCGAATTCTGATGGGCGGTGTCTCACTGAATAAAGGCTCAGTAACTCTAGAGGCCCCTAGTGGGTTAAGTGCTGAATACCTTTTAGAGCGACGTGAGTTGGGGTTAGTTTGCTTAGAAGGAACGGTGGATGTCACCGTAGATGGTCAACTGTATGCACTCGACACCGAGGACATTATCTATATTGGTCGCGGTTCTAAGGAAATCACTCTTAGCGGAACAGCGGAAATTTACTTCACATCTAGCATGTGCCATGCCGATCACCCAACTACTCATGTTAAGAAAGCTGATGCAGATTCAGTTGTGATTGGAGATGCGAAGAACTCCAGTGAAAGAACACTCAGAAAGTACATCCACGATCAAGGAGTTGCATCATCATCGATGGCAATGGGTATAACAACAATTCATGAGGGAAGCGTATGGAACACCATGCCTTGCCATGTACATGAACGTCGTACCGAGGCATACCTGTATTTTGGGCTAGATGAATCGCAAAAAGTCATCCACTTATTTGGAAAGCCAGATCAATCTCGCAACTTTGTCTTAAGCAATAAGCAGGCTGTTATTAGCCCCGCGTGGTCTATTCATACAGGTGCGGGAACAACCAATTACAAGTTTGTCTGGTCGACCGCCGGAGAAAACATTACGTACTCCGATTTCAATCCAGTCGAGACTAAGAACTTAAAGTAATGACATCTTGGCTTGAATCTCAATTTTCATTAACTGGGAAAAAGGCTCTAGTAACCGGTTCCAGCAAAGGCATTGGGGCAAGCATTGCAATTGCAATGGCCCAGGCAGGAGCTGATCTCGTTTTAGTTGGTCGCTCCGAAGAATCGCTGAAGTCAACGCATGATGCTATTGAAAAACTCGGCAAAAGCGTTGAAACCTTAATCTGCGATGTTCAATCTCGATCTGAAATTTCAGAGGCGTTTAAAGGTATTGATCAACTCAATGTAGACATTGCGGTAAATAACGCGGGCTCAATTTCTAGAGCACCAGCGATTGACGCCACTATGGAGGAGTGGGATCGGATAATCGATACAAATCTCAACTCGGTATTTCAAATCTCACAACTTTGCGCAAAACCGATGTTGCAAAGAGGTTATGGTCGAATTATCAATATCGCTTCATTGCTTTCCTTTCAGGGCGGAATCAACGTTCCTGCATACACTGCAAGTAAGCATGGAGTCGCAGGCATTACAAAAGCCTTAGCTAATGAGTGGGGTTCAAAGGGTGTAAATGTAAATGGAATTTCACCCGGGTATATCTCGACAGATAACACTGAAGCGTTACGTAATGATCCTGATAGAAGCACATCTATATTGGCGCGTATTCCCCTAGGTCGTTGGGGAAATCCAGAGGACCTTGCAGCAGCTGCTGTCTTTTTAGCATCTCCAGCAGCTGCTTACATCAATGGTGAATTACTTACTGTCGATGGCGGTTGGATGGGTCGATGAATGAATCGGCAAATTATGATGAATCTCTTGTAGGAAACCTTTCTTTACCTGAAGTTTTAACCTGTGAGGATGGAGCAAGAGTTAGTGACTCCATTCAATGGATGTCACAACGCCGAGCTGAGGTTCTATCTCTTTTTGAATCTCAGCTTTTTGGAAAAGTTCCACCGACGGAAATAGCAATAAGCCACCAAATAGTTTTCACCGATTCCAATGCGCTCAATGGTTTAGCGATAAGGCAAGAGATACATATCTATATAGGCGATTACAAAAATGGAACGAGAATAGATCTACAGTTGTATACGCCGAAGCATGCGGCACATCAAGTTCCAATCTTTCTCGGATGCAATTTCAATGGAAATCATGCTATTGATCCAAATCCTGAAATTCCAATCAATCACCGCTGGATGCGAAACACAGTTGATGAAAAAAATGTTGTAAACCATTACGCAACAGAAAGTTCTCGTGGGTCGGAAAGCTCTCGTTGGCCCTTGGGGACAATCATTGAAAAAGGCTTCGCGGTAGCAACCTTTTACTATGGGGATGTCGAACCCGACCATGACGAAGGTTGGAAATCAGGAATCCGTGGCGAGCTTTTAAATCTAGGCGGGACCAAGGATTTTGAAGCAGATTCATGGGGCGCGGTTGGGGCATGGGCATGGGGTCTGAGCCGGGCCCTCGACTATCTCCTGACTAATCCAGCAATTGATAGTGAGAAAGTTGCAGTGATTGGACATTCCCGTTTGGGCAAGGCTGCGCTGTGGGCAGGTGCATTGGATACGCGATTTGCCATGGTGATTTCAAATAATTCTGGTGCAGGTGGTATTTCACTTGCACGACGTAACTTTGGTGAATCAATTTCCGATCTGAATAAAAACTTTCCTCATTGGTTTTGTGATAACTACAAGAGCTACAACAACAACCCTGAAAAGTTGCCAGTGGATATGCACCAATTGGCAGCCCTTATTGCTCCTAGACCGCTCTATATTGCAAGTGCAGAAGAGGATTTGTGGGCCGATCCTCGAGGTGAGTTTCTTGCGGGAAAGCATGCCGAAGAGGTTTATGCCTTGTTCGGGAAGGTCGGATTAGGAGCATCAGAGTGGCCACCGGTGAATCACCCTGTCGGCGAATTTATTGGCTATCACATTCGTAGTGGCAAACATGATGTGACCGCATATGATTGGGAGCAGTTTATTCAGTTCGCCACGATGCACTTTAGGAAACGATAATGATTGAATTAATTAAGAGCTTGAGAATTGTTCCTGTTGTTGCAATCAGCGATGCTTCGAAAGCTGTGGATTTAGCTTCAGCTTTAGTCGCAGGGGGATTGCCAATTGCTGAAATTACATTGCGCACTCCTGCAAGTCTGGAAGCTTTAAAAATCGCCGCCCAGAATAAGGATTTACTTGTGGGTGTTGGTTCCTTGCGCACCGGAGAAGATTTAAAGAAAGCGATCGATGTTGGTGCAAAATTTGCAGTATCGGCAGGGTTCTCACAATCAGTTGCTATCGAAGCAAACAAGCAGGGTATTCCATACTTTCCTGGCGTCTCGACTCCGACAGAAATGCTGCAAGCGATTAATGAAGGCATCACAACTTTAAAGTTTTTCCCTGCAGAAACCCTTGGAGGTGTTAACGCACTAAAGGCGATGTCAGCTCCATTTCCAGGGATTTCATTTATGCCAACAGGGGGAATAACCGCTGCAAATGCTAAGGAATACCTGCAGCTTTCTCCAGTTGTCGCAGTTGGAGGCTCCTGGATGGTTGCACAGAAACTCGTTGATGCAGGAGACTTTGAGGCGATTATTTCTCTCACTAAAGAAGCGGTAGAGGTGTGTGCTCAATGAATATAAAGCCAAAGTCAGAGTGTGCTTTTGACCAAATTTCTTTAGGCGAAGTTATGTTGAGACTTGATCCAGGTCAGGGGCGCATAAAAACCACCCGCACCTTTGATGCCTGGGAAGGTGGCGGTGAGTACAACGTTGCCAGAGGATTGCGTCGCTGTTTCGGATTAAGAACAGCGGTGGTCACAGCCTTTGCTGAAAATGATATTGGTCGCTTAGTGGAAGATCTCATTTTACAAGGCGGAGTAGACACTCGATTTGTTCAATGGAAAAAGTATGACGGAATTGGACGTACGACACGAAATGGTTTGAACTTTACTGAAAGAGGATTTGGTTTAAGAGGTGCCGTTGGAGTATCCGATAGAGGTAACACCGCTGCATCACAATTAACTGCAACCTCAATCGATTGGGACAGTATTTTCTCTCAAGGTGTTCGTTGGTTTCATACTGGTGGAATTTATGCCGGGTTATCTGAAACGACACCTGGTGTCATTGAAGCTGCGATGAAAAGTGCAAAAAAGCATGGAACAAAGATTTCATATGATTTAAATTATCGACCAAGTCTTTGGAGCGCTATTGGTGGACAAGCCAAGGCCCAAGAAGTAAATCGAGCGCTTGCACCATTTGTAGATGTGATGATTGGAAATGAAGAAGATTTCACAGAGTCCCTTGGGTTTAAAGTTGAAGGTTTAAGTTCAAACTTTACCGAGATCGACCACAGTGCTTTTGGTGCAATGGTTCAGGAGGTCGTAAAGACATATCCAAATCTAGAAGTAATTGGTACAACTTTGCGCAAGGTGCACAGCGCATCAATCAATGATTGGAGTGCGATTGCCTGGTCGAAGGAAACTGGCCTGTTGCAATCCAAGCTATACGTGAATGTTGAAGTTCTAGATCGCGTTGGCAGTGGAGATAGTTTCGCATCTGGCCTAATTTTTGGGCTTCTGGATGGTCGCACTATGCAGGAGGCCTTAGAACTAGGTGTTGCACATGGTGGTTTAGCGATGACTACACCTGGTGATACGACGATGGCCTCATTGGCAGAGGTGGAAAAGCTTGCTCGTGGCGGAAGTGCTCGCGTAGAGCGTTAACCCCAGAGCTCTTTTATCTCTACAACGCGGCCTTCATTAATACTCTTGTGAGCAGCAAGGCCAGTCACCACGCTTGTAACACCATCTTTTAAGCTGACTTCGGCCGGAGTTGAGTTCAAAATCGCATCTCGAAACTTGGTGTGTTCAATATATGAAGCACCGTAATGATGGCCCATGTATTTAACATCGTAATTGTGAACGATCTTTTGCTCATTGCCACGGGCACGGCTTGCTCCACGAGCCCAAGTTGAAAGATCTCCAACTGATTCACGACGTGAGGCCCTAACAACTTGAGAAGGCAAGAAGGACTCAATCTTTCCTTCATCACCAACTATTGTCAGAATCTCTTTATCAAATGAACCTTCTCCGAACATGCACAGATCTAACATTCCACGTGCGCCATTGGCATATTCCAGAACTACATAAGCGTTATCCAACATATCTGCTTGCTTACCATCATACTTTTCATCTAAGTGATTAACACTTTGACCGCCTGATGCGAAAACACGAATAGGGGTTTGGCCAATTACGATGTCCATCAAGTTGAAGTAGTGGCAACACTTTTCGACGAGCGTTCCACCTGTTCGTTCTGCAAAACGATTCCAGTTATCTACCTTTGGATAAAAAGGTTCGCGGTGTTCACGGATAGAAACTTGATGAATCTTTCCGGCGTCGCCTTCTTTTGCCCGTGCAATCGCTTCTGCAACCGGTGGCATAAAACGGTACTCAAGTCCCATCCATGTCATTGCACTGCGCTTTTCATCCCACGAGAGAATTGACTTTAAATCTTCAACAGTTGTTGCAAGAGGCTTTTCTACAAAAACCGCTAAATCGGTAGCGAGCGCATCTTTAAGTACCGCAGCATGCGTGTCATTAGGGGTTGCGATTACAACAGCATCTACTAACCCTGAATCCAGCAGAGCGCGATGATCGGTAAAGACCCTGGCACCAGGGGCCATAGCAAGGGCGGCTTCTTGGGACTGGGTATGAGGATCGCTGATGGCGGTGACTGTGGCTCCACCCATGACCTTGATGTTCTCAATGTGTTCACGGCCCATGCTTCCAGCGCCGATAATCCCGTAACGAAGCTCTGATTTCATGGCAACAGGTTAGACCACTTCACAAATGTTTAGGAGGGGGCTAGACGGAACACGCTCAACTGTCCTAGACTCCCGCAAGAGGTCAGACCACTACCCATTTATATGCGAAGAGAGGCATGTGTAGATATGGCAATAACTCCACCGCAGTATCTGCTCCACCATGATGGCGACAATGTCGCTGTTGCGATGGAAGATCTGCAACCAGGAACTCTTCACGGTCGTTCCGTGAAGGAAGGAACCGAGGGCACCGCGGTGCTTAATCACGCGATTCCGCTAGGTCACAAATTTGCACTCACAGATCTTGCTGAGGGCGACGCAATCATTAAGTACGGCATCAAAGTTGGACTTGCATCAGATGCCATCAAAACGGGCGATTACATTCACACACACAACATGAGGAGTTATCGATGGGAAGCAAGCCGCGCTTAATGGGATACCGCCGCGAAAACGGCACCATGGGTATCCGAAATCACGTAATTATTTTGCCTCTCGATGATCTTTCCAACGCAGCAGCAGAAGCTGTCGCAAAGGTTATTCCGGGAACACTGGCACTGCCTCACGCATTTGGTCGTTTGCAGTTCGGTGAAGATCTACAACTAACATTTGACACACTTATTGGAACTGGCGTTAATGCCAACGTTGCAGCGGTTGTTGTTATTGGTATCGAACCAAAGTGGACACAACGTGTTGCAGATGGAATTGCAAAGACTGGAAAGCCAGTTGCAGCATTTTCAATCGAAGGCAAGGGTGACCTTCAAGTTATTCAAGAAGCAAGCCGTGTTGCCGCAATGTTCCTACAAGATGCCTCAGGCCTTACTCGTACAGAGGCTGAAATGGGTGACATGGTTATGTCAATCAAGTGTGGAGAATCAGATACAACATCTGGTCTTGGCTCTTGCCCAACAACTTCACAAGCGGTTGATCGTTGGGTTGAAGCTGGCGGAACTGTTTTCTTTGGTGAAACTTCAGAGCTAACCGGTGGCGAGCACTTAATCGCAGAGCGTTGCATCGATGCAGCAACTCGCGATTTGTTCCAAGTTACCTACGACAACTACATCAAGGTTATTGAAGCAACTGGTGCAAACCTTCTTGGCTCACAGCCAACACAAGGAAACATCGCTGGTGGTTTAACAACTATTGAAGAAAAGGCCCTTGGAAATATCGCTAAGACTGGTTCAGTTCCAGTCGTAGGTGTTCTCAAGCCTGCAGAAATGCCTAATCCAGCTAACCCTGGCTTGTACTTCATGGATTCATCATCTGCAGCAGCAGAGTGCGTAACTCTGATGGCAGCAGGCGGAGCGGTAATTCACTTGTTCCCAACAGGTCAAGGAAATGTTATTGGTAACCCAATCGTTCCTGTTTTGAAGCTAACTGCAAATATCAAGACAGCTAAGTCAATGAGTGAGCACATCGATCTTGATGTTTCAGGTTTGCTTCGTTACGAGTATGACCTAACCAAGGCTGGCGACATGATGATGGATGTCATTTATGACACTGTTAATGGTCGTCTATGCAAGGCTGAGGTTATGGGCCACCGCGAATTCACATTCACGAAGTTGTACATCTCTGCATAATGATTCTAATTTCTGAGGATGTATGGGGAACTCCCTTCCAAGTACTGGAAGGGAGTTTTCCCATTACTCGTAATGATGATTTGTGGAGTAACCCTGAAGAGCTCAAAGCAGCGCTCAAGGGTGCAACAGCTCTAGTTGTACGTAATCGAACAAAGGTAACTGCAGATGTAATCGCAGCTGCACCCAAGCTAAAGGTGATTGCACGTGCAGGTGTTGGTTTAGACAATATTGATTTAAAGGCGGCAGATGCTGCAGGTGTCGTCGTTGTTGCAGGACTTGGTGCAAACGCTGTCAGCGTTGGTGAGTTAACTCTTGGCCTTGCACTGTCATTACTGCGAAATATTCCAGCCCATGATGTAGCAACCCGTGACGGTGGATGGGTTCGCACACCGGGCCGTGAGCTCTCTGGTTTAACGTGGGGATTGCTTGGTTGTGGTGCAACAGGAGTTGCAACCGCCAAACTGATTCAAGGATTTAACTGTGAAATAATTGGATTTGATCCATATGAAAAAAATCTTTCAGGAATTGAATTAACAACATTTGAGGATGTTTTAAAGCGCAGCGATGTGGTCAGCATTCATATGCCATCTACTCCAGAAACAAATGGAACCATCAATGCTCAGACCCTTAGCCTCATGAAGCCTGATGCGATCATCGTCAATGTAGGTCGCGGAGAAGTCATTAATGAGGCAGACCTAATGTCAGCCTTGAAGACTAAAACCATTGCTGGGGCTGCACTAGATGTGCGTGCCCAAGAACCTCCTGTAAAGGGCGAGATGGAGCAGATTCCTAACCTAATTCTGACTCCACACGTTGCAGGAATCACCAAAGAGAGCCAACTGCGCATCAATCAGATTTTGACTGCAAACATTGAATTAGTTTTAAACTTAAGACCTGCCACCCATGCAGTGGGGGCGTTAAAGGAAAGTAGTAATTAAATGCCTCAGCTAACTGTTGGTTCAGCGATCGCCAGAGCACAAACTTTGCTGGAGGCAGCTGGTGTTCCGACAGAACAAGCCGCAACAACAGCACGTTGTATCGTTGCAAGTGATCGTTGGGGGATCGGTAGCCACGGTTTAATGCGTCTGCCTTTCTATCTTGCTCGATTACAAGCAGGTGGAATCAAGCCAGATGCCCAGTTGAAGACAGTTACAGATCTACCAAGCCTTGTTGTATTTGATGGTGATGATGGATTAGGTCATTGGCAGCTGCAGAAAGCGGCAGAGGTTGCAGCAGAACGTGCGATAGTTAATGGAGTTGCAGCAGTTGGCGTCGGAAGATCCAATCACTGCGGCGCTCTAGGAATTTATGTTTGGCCCATGATTAATCGCGGTTTAGTAGGAATTGCTTTCAGTACTGGTCCTGCTGTTATGCCACCTTGGGGTGGAAACAAAGCTTTGCTTTCTACATCACCAATTGCTGCCGGTATTCCAACTAATCCTCCGACAGTTGTTGATCTTGCAACTAGCGCTGTTGCGCGAGGAAAAATCCAAGCAAAGGCACAAGCAGGTGCTGAATTAGAACCAGGTTGGGCATTTACAAAAGATGGTGCACCGACCACAGATGCAAAAGAGGCGTTGGCGGGAATGCTCGCACCACTGGGTGGAGTAAAAGGTTATGCAGTTGCCGTTCTTGTTGAGTCATTAACAGGAATGTTGATTGGACCAACACTTGCAAAGAACATTCCAGATATGTTTGCTGCTAGCCAAGATGCGCTACCTCAGCAGATTTCACACTTTGTCATTGCAATTGACGCAGCCAAATTATCTATAGATGGCGCTAATAATCGCACTAGTGAGTTTGCAGCAGAGGTAAATGCCGCAGGAGGACGACTTCCTGGCGCAAACCGCGTTAACCCAGAAGCCCTCAACCTGGATGATGAGATCACAATTACCGATCAAGTATTTTCACAACTGGGTTTCTAAATGGTTAAGACTTACGCACCGGGTTTTGGCTTAATTGGCCTGTTGGTTGCTGTCGCATTTCAGATCAACAATATGCAATCGGCAATTAGCCCACTTGCGTTGTGTGTTGGTTTTGGTTTCTTAGTTGCAAACTTTGCACAGTGGCCAGCTTTTGCTGCACCTGCAACCAAAGTCTCAAGCAAGACAATTATGCGTATCGGTGTTGCCCTATTGGGTGCACAAGTAAGCGTTGTCTCACTAAAGGAGATTGGTCTTAAGGGAGTAATCACCGTTGTCATCGTGGTTACCTTCACAATCTTCGGAATACTTGGCCTCTCAAAACTTTTCAAGATGTCTGGTGAGCTTGGGCTTCTCATTGGCGTTGGCTTTGGAGTTTGTGGAGCAACCGCGGTTGCAGCGATCAAACCTCAAACACGTGCCACTGAAGAAGAGACTTCTTATGCAATAGGTTTAATTTCCTTATGCGGAACTCTTTCAATCTTTATGTTGCCTTTAATTGGGCATGCGCTGAATTTAGATACACGTGAATTTGGTGCTTGGGCTGGTGCTGCGGTTCACGATGTAGGCCAGGTTGTTGCTACAGCATCGGTCTGGGGCGATGACGCTGACAAGTATGCGATCGTTGTGAAACTAGCTCGCGTCTGCTTGCTTGCTCCGATTGTCTTGATTTTGTCATTGCGTCATCGACGTTGGTTGACATCACAGGGTAAGCAAGAGGTTCAGAGCGCAAAGGTGCCGTTGATTCCTTACTTTGTTCTTGGATTTATCGCGGTTGCAACCCTCAACAACATCGTTGATATCAATGGTGGTCTTCATGACAACATTGTTTTGCTCAGTAAGTTGATGTTGGGCGCTGGCTTAGTTGCATTGGGTTCTGGGGTTCGCTGGAAGGCGATTCGTGCGATCGGTCCACGCCCAATGGCTATGGGAATGCTGGCCTGGGTGATTGTGGCGGGGGTAGCCCTCGCAGCTGTGAGAATCACCGGGATCTAATGCCCCACCACTCTTGGAGAGAATGTAAAGAGTGGTGGGAACAGCCGTTATGGGAGATTAACTCGACCGGTTTTCATCTTCCAAATGAAGTACTTTTCAAAAGCAAGTTTGGCTAAGTGATTCTGTGGTCCTGGAATTAACACCCCATGCTTTCGTGGGGGAAGCATTTTGTCGGCAAGAATCAATACTCCGTTGTTTCCAGCATCCATGATGCACACCGCAGGAATATCGCCAAAGGCCTTTTCATGTTTAGGTTCTTCACCACGAATTTGAGCCGCTATGTTTTTCGCAGCAACATGGGCCATTTGCTCTGTTGGAAAACCTGTTTTTGGTACACCCACAGGAGTTGGTGTACTCCAAGGAGCGGTCACCGCAGCAGCTAATCCAACCGCATATATGTTGTCCCATTTTAGTGACTGATATGTTGGACGAACATCAACAAAAGCGCTTGCATTCACTAGACCCTCAGTTTTTCGCAAGAAATCTTGTCCAACAAATGGCGGGATAACCATGGCAAATTTGAAATTGTGTTTCTTGCCTTCAGTTGTGGTCATTTGACCGGTATCGACACTTTCAAGGGCAACATTAGTGTGTGCTTCAATTTTTTCTTTCTTCAGAAACATTCCAAGCAGTTGTTCGCCGTGATTAAGGCCTCCAATACCAAAGTGACCTAAAAATGGTTCTGAAGTCACGTAGGACAGTCTCACATCACGCTTTAAGCCAGCTTTTTTTAGTTGGTAACTTGTGTTAAATAAGAATTCATATGCCGCACCAAAGCAACTGGCACCTTGTGTGGCAGCAATGACAACATCACCTGGATCCTTTACGAATTTCTGCCAAGCCCGCCCTGTAGCTTCTGCATCACCCAAAGTTGTTATCGTAGATGTATTTTCGAATAAACCATCAACAGCTTCGGGCTTATTTCGAGTGCCAGTGGCAATGACCAGGAAGTCATAACTTTCTTCATTTCCATTTTCTAATCGAACAACCTTTCGATCGGGAATTATTTCTGTAGCGGCACTTTGAATGAAGTCGACGCCCGCCTTTTCAAAAGTGGGAGCGACCTTAAAGGTCACGTCTCCAGCATCGCGTGAACCAAATGGCAACCAAATTAGGGATGGATTAAATAAAAAGTAATCTTTATCGCTAATTACCTTTACCTCAACATCACCTTGCAATTCGCGCTTGAGGGATAAGGCGGCTGTGAGTCCTCCAAAGTTTGCCCCAAGTACTAGTACTTTCTTTCGCATTTTTCTCCCCTTACTTCAAACCAGTTTTCTGGTCTAGAGTGACAATACCCCCGGGGGTATGATATTGTGAAGCCAAAACAAGCCACTTTGGTGATTTATGAGTGGAGACACTCGGATAGAGGTTAAAAATGTGTTCACGTGTTACATGTCATATCTGCAAAAAAGCAACTTGGTCTGGCTGTGGCCAGCACATTGAACAAGCGCTAGCAGGAGTTCCTGAATCAGATCGTTGCAAGTGCTAATCATGCCAACCAAGAAAATCGCACATGTGTTATCCGACGAAGAGCAGATCGCAGCCATTGCTAAGAGAGTTAAGCGTGCTCAGGGGCAGCTCGGTGCAGTTGCTCGCATGCTTGAAGAAGGGCGAAACTGCGAGGAGATAGTCACACAGATGTCGGCGGTCTCAAAGGCGGTAAACACCGCAGCATTCACCTTAATTTCTTCGAGCCTAAAGGAATGCATTGTCGAGGGCAAGAACAACTCTGATGCGGTTACCGCACAGCTACAAAAACTATTTTTAAGTCTTGCATAGGGGAGATTAAGAAATGAAAAAATTTATTGCATTAGTGGCGTCAGTATTGCTTTTGGCTGGCTGTTCAAGCAGCTCCTCTACCGTCGATCTCGGCGTAAGTGAGTTTTCTGCCAAGGTCACCGAAGCTGGCGTAATCACTTTGGATGTTCGCACTCCAGGAGAGTTCATGGGTGGTTTCATTGAAGGAGCAAAAAACATCGATTTCCAAAGCGGAAACTTTGAAAACGAAATCGCAGCTTTAGATAAGAACGCGACATATGCGGTTTATTGCCGAAGCGGAAACCGTTCAGGCCAGGCAGTAAAAGTGATGCATGATGCGGGCTTCCATAATGTCTACAACCTCAATGGTGGCGTCATTGATTGGGCAAATGCCGGACTGCCTCTGGTGAATAACTAATGCGCGTAATCATTATTGGTGGTGTCGCTGGCGGCATGTCTGCAGCAACACGCCTACGTCGATTAGATGAGAAAGCCGAAATCATTGTTCTCGAGAAGAGCGGACACGTTTCATACGCAAACTGTGGTTTGCCATATTACGTAGGTGGAGTAATCGAAAACGAGAATGATCTTCTATTACAGACTCCAGCTAGTTTGCATGCACGTTTTCGCTTAGATGTTCGAGTGAGTACTGAGGTACTCGCAATCAATCCAAGCAAAAAAGTTGTTGCAATCAAAAACCTAATTACTGGTCTAACCGATGAACTCGATTATGACAAATTGATTTTGAGTCCTGGTGCATCTCCGGTTGTTCCTCCTATTCCAGGAATCGAACGTGGAATGACCTTGCGTACCGTAGAGGATGTAGAAAAAATCGCTGCAAGTGTTGGAACAAAGCCAGCAAGTGCCGTGGTGATTGGTGGCGGATTTATTGGAGTTGAGATCGCCGAAAACCTTGTGCATAAAGGAATCCCAACTGCACTGGTTGAAGCCACAGATCAGGTATTAATGCCGCTTGATCCTGAGCTAGCTTCCTTGGTTGCCAATGAAATGCGTTCACATAAAGTTGATCTACGACTTGGCTCAAGTGTTGTGAAAATTTCAGCTGACTCAGTTGAGTTGGCAAATGGTGATGCGCTGCCAGCCGAGATCGTTATTTTGGCCATTGGAGTCCGACCAGAGATTGGCCTCGCTAAAGCAGCTGGGCTTGAGATTGGAACTCGTAACGGAATTAAGGTCGATGATTTCAATCGCACCAGCAAATCAGATATCTACGCAGTTGGCGATGCGGCGGAAAAGACCGATGCGTTGGATGGCAATGCAACTCTTGTTCCTCTTGCCAATTTGGCTAATCGTCATGGTCGCGTGGTTGCGGATCACATCTGTGGTTTAACGGTTCGTCCAGTAAAAACAATTGGAACAGCGATCGTGAAGGTGTTTGATTTGATGATCGCGACAACGGGTTGGAATGAAAAGCGGCTTAAGGCGGCTAATCGACCACATCAAGCAATCCACATTCATCCAAATTCACATGCTGGTTACTATCCAGATGCGAAGCAAATGACTCTAAAATTAATCTTTGATCCAAAGACAGGCGAAATTCTTGGCGCACAAGGAGTCGGTGTTGAAGGTGTAGATAAACGAATCGACGTCATTGCAACAGCAATGCGAGGAGGAATCACTGCTCCCGAGCTTGCAGATCTTGAATTGGCATATGCCCCACCGTTTGGTTCTGCTAAAGATGCGGTGAATATGTTGGGATATGTTGCCGAGAATGTTTTCTCGGGTGTATCAAAGGTTGCTCAATGGAGCGAGATCGATGAGTACCGTGACAAAGGTTATGAACTCATTGATGTTCGTTCAGTCGCAGAGTGCGGGCGCGGAATGATTCCTGGGGCAATCAATATCCCAGTGGATGAAATACGAGATCGTTACTCAGAGCTCAAGAATAAGAATCTTCTTGTGAACTGTCAGGTTGGTTTACGAGGTCACACAGGATCGATGCTTCTGAAGGAGCTCGGATTTAACGCAGTAAATCTAGATGGCGGTTACCTCACATGGAGTCACTCTCCAGCGGCGAGTAAATAAGAGAAAAGGGAAGAAAAATGTGCAGTAGAACTACATGCCGTAAATGCGGGAAGCCAACTTGGTCAGGTTGCGGTCAACATATTGAGATTGCCCTTAAGGGAGTCTCGAAGAAGGACCGTTGCCATGGACATGCAAATGACCCTAAGGAACCAGGCTTTTTCAGCAAAATGTTTGGTAAGAAATAATTTTTAAAGCAAAAGCACTCGTTACGCTCCAGTTTGGCCTCTTAGGATTTCTATTCCTAAAGCCAGCTGGGGCGATACTTGTTGAATCAGCGAGTTTCATTTGGATCTCTGCGATTCTGTATTTAGTTGCATTAACTATTTTCGCCTTTGCATACATTGCCTTGCGTCCTTCGCTTCGGGTCTCACCCATTCCAAAGCCAGGTGCTCCATTAATCACTGTGGGCATCTATAAGTGGTTCCGACATCCGATGTATTTAGGTGTACTTATGTTTGGCTTTGGAATGCTGATCAACAACTTTAATTTAGTCTCTGTAATTGCTTTTATTGCTTTGGCCATGAATATGGTCGTGAAAGCAAATTACGAAGATCTATTGCTTAGAAATCGACATGAAGATGCAATTGACTATCAACAAAAAGTTTTTGGTTTATTAGGGAGAAAAAGTGCCTAATTGCTTTACTTCCTTACTAACTTGGAGCGCAAAACGTTGGATAGTTGCTGTGACGGTCGGATTGTTAACCTACTTTGTCATTGCATTACCGACCGCTGTTATTAAGAATCCTATTTTCGGTCGCGAAATAGCGGTAACCGATTGGTCTATGACGGTTATAGTAATTACATCTGTGCTCACTGGATTGTTGACAGCAACTTACGTTAAAAACGAATTCTCAGATGACAATCCCAAACAACTCAAGGTCGGAAGTGCTGGGGCACTACTTTCCTTCTTTGCCGTTGGATGTCCAGTTTGTAATAAAATTGCATTGATTGCGCTGGGATACTCAGGCGCAATTCAATACTTCGCTCCAATACAACCTTACTTGGCATTGGCAGGCATCGTCCTTTTGATGTTCTCACTACGGATGCGCCTTAACAATGAATATTCATGCTCATTACCTTTTCAAACAACAAATAAAGTGAACGGAGAAAAAAGTGGCAGCAATTAATGTGACAGAGGCGCAATTCGAAGAGCTAATTCTTAAAGAAGGAACAGTTCTGGTTGATTTCTGGGCCGCCTGGTGTGGACCGTGCCGCTCATTTGCTCCAGTTTATGAGGCTGCATCTGAAAAGTATCCGGACCTAACCTTTGCAAAGGTTGATACCGAAGCTGAGCAATCTCTTGCCGCCGCTGCAGGAATTACATCAATCCCAACATTAATGATTTTCCGTGATGGAATCCTATTGTTTAGCCAACCAGGTGCACTTCCTGGGTCTGCTCTCGACGACCTGATTTCTCAGGTATCAGCACTCGACATGGATGAAATCCGAAAGGAAATAGCTGCAGATGCAGCTAAGAAATGATTGCATCTGAAAAGTGGAAATCTGATTTAGAAGCTTGGTCAATTCCTCAAGAGATTATTGATCAAGCTCCCGAATCACCATGGATACATCCGCCGGTGCTTTTTCAAATTCCACAATTAATCGACCTGAACCCATCGCATCAAAAAGCTTTCGATGCGTTGCCTGAGGGCGGGAGTATTTTAGATATCGGATGTGGTGGGGGAATTGCAGCGTTTGCAATTGGTAGCAAAGCTGCACTTGTAATTGGCATAGATCACCAAAGCGAAATGCTCGATATGTTCACAGACAATGCTAATCAACGCAACATTGATTCAAAAGTTTATCAAGGCTTCTGGCCAGCAGTTGAAAAGAATGTCGAAGTGGCAGATGTTGCGGTAGCCCATCATGTTGTTTACAACGTTCAAGAGATAGTTCCATTTATAAATGCAATGAGCTCTCATGCACGCAAAAGAGTTGTGCTCGAGATGCCACAACACCATCCACTTTCCAATTTATCTGAAGCTTGGAAGTATTTCTGGAAACTAGATCGCCCAGAAAACCCGACACCCCAAGATTTAATGGATGTATTAGGGGAGATGGGAATCAATGCAAATCTTCATTTGTGGGATGGCAAACTGCGACAAGAAAGAAATTTGGATGATGCTGTGCGATTTACCCGCATTCGTCTTTGTCTGCCAGAGTCACGAGAGTCTGAGGTAAGGCTATTCCTCGAAAACCATCCAGCATCTGAGATACGTCCTTTAGCAACGATTTGGTGGGACATCTAGGCTCTTTTTGCATGGTTTCAGGCGTAAACGTAACCCTTTTGTTACCTGTACTTCCTATCTATTGAGCCTGCCCAGGCGTAGATTTCCGAGTGTCCAAGGGATTTGACCCCTCAAACCCAATGACCTTCGAAGGCTCAATTAATAGGCAACACATATCCGAAAGGGACAATGATGTCAGAACAAAATAATGGCATTTCCCGCCGCTCAGTACTTAAGGGTGCTGCAGTTGGTGGTTTAGGAATCGCAGCAGGTGGATCTCTACTTGCAGGATGCGGTGACAAGGCGACAGGTCCACTTGCATACGGAGCTCGCTCTGTAGATGCAGGTCCTACTGCGCAAAACGAAGCTTTAATTGCTGCGTACACAGCAAAGACAGGCAACGAAGTTAAGTACAACGCAACTGAGTCAAATGCATTCCAGAACAACCTCTCACAGTATCTACAGGGAACACCTGACGATACTTTTGAGTGGATGGCTGGATATCGCATGCAGTTCTTCGCAGAGCAGGGTCTGCTTGCAGATCTAACTGGCGTATGGGATGCAATTGGCGATCAGTACTCAGAGAGCTACAAGATTGCTTCAACTGGTCTTGATGGCAAGCAGTACTTCGTTCCAAAGTCTTGGTACCCATGGGGTCTTCACTTCCGTAAGTCAATGTTCCAAGACTTGGGATTGAACGCAGACAACGTAACAAACTGGGATGAATACCTAAAGATGCTTGATGGCATGAAGAAGAAGGGTCTTGTTGGTTTCGCTGCCGGAGATAAGGGCGGCTGGGAAGCAATGGGAACATTCGACATCATCAACGCTCGCGTTAATGGTTACCAGTTCCACGTAGACCTACTTGCTGGTCGCGAAAAGTGGACAGATGCAAAGGTTACAGATGTGTTCTCACACTGGGCTGAGTTGCTTCCATACATGAATCCAAATGTTCTAGATCTCGAGTGGGATGGAGCTATGCAGCTTCTTCTACAGAAGAAGGCTGGATCAATGCTTATGGGTTCATGGTTCGGTGGAAACTTCAAGGAGCAGTCAGAAGCTGATTACGCTGACCTTTCAATCATTCCATTCCCAGAAATCAACCCAGAGCACGGCCGCGACACTATCGATGCACCTATCGATGGCTGGTGTGTAGCTGCAAACGGTACAAATAATGATGGCGGAGCAGACTTCTTGAAGTTTGCTGGCGACATGGAAGGTGTGAACGCAACACTTGCTGCTAAGGATGCAAACGGAGCTCTTATTCCAATGACATCAGCAAATAGTGGCCAGGACACATCTACATACGATGCTTTCCAGCAGGAACAGCTTGCTGTTATGGCTGAAGCAAAGTACATCACTCAGTTCCTTGATCGCGATACTCGTCCAGACTTTGCAGGCCCAGTTGTTGGTCCAGCAATCCAGTCATGGTTCAAGAATCCAAAGGATGTAGCAAAGATCCAAGATACTTTGCAATCACAGTGGGATGCACTTCCTCCTCTAGCTTAATCTTTGTTTAATTTTTAAATTAACACATAGATTCAATTAGAGATAGGGTTACAAGTATGAGCTCGACGGCGAAAGACATCACTAAGGTCTCTCGCCGTCGAGCCTTTTCCAAAGCAGATCGCACAACACTTGGTGCATTCGTAGGTATTCCGCTCTTCTTCCACTTGTTACTAGTTTGGATCCCAGCGCTTTTAACAATTCTTCTTTCATTTACATATTGGTCAGGTATTTCGATCAGCCGAATCAAATGGGCTGGTCTTGCAAACTATCAAAACATCTTCTTCGACACTCCAGCTTTTTGGGAAGGTCTTAAGAACAATATCATTTGGCTAGGTTGGTTTGCATTAATTGCAACCCCGCTTGGAATTTTGCTTGCATATCAAATTGATCGACAGATCCGTGGACACAAGTTTTATGAAACCGCGTACTACCTACCAGTTGTGCTTTCACTAGCCGTAACTGGAATTATCTGGAACTTCTTACTTCGCCCAGATGGCTTTGTTAATGGCCTCTTCGGACGCGATATCGATAATGCAATTTCATTCTTTGGTAATTACGACATCAACATCTATGTCATTTTGACTATCGCCTCGTGGCGACATATCGGTTACATCATGCTTTTGTATTTAGCTGGACTTAAATCTGTTGATTCAGCGCTGCGTGAAGCAGCATCCCTTGATGGTGCGACCGAGTGGCAGACCTTTAAAAAGGTCGTTTTCCCTTCAATGAAGCCGGTAAACATCATCGTTATCGTGATTACGATCATCGAATCCCTCCGAGCATTCGACATTGTTTACATTATTTATGGCTCATCGGCAGGCTTCCCAATTCTGGGCACCTTGGTTTTCCAGAACATCGCAGGCGAAGGTGCATCCATGAAGGGTGCGGCGTACGCGGTTATTCTCTTTGTTCTCTCTATCGGACCGATTATCGCCTATCTACGTGCAACCTTTAAGAGTGATGTCCAATGAGCGTGGATCTAGAACTCGCACAAGCCGCTGCTAAATACAAGAACAAGCAGAAGGTTAAGGATCGATTTATCTCTGGCTTCATCGGAATCTTTGCAATTGTGTGGATCTTCCCAATTGCATGGACCATCTGGACTTCTTTGCGTCCATACAAAGATGTTCGCGCAAATGGTCTCTTCTCAATTCCAAAGACATTGAATTTAGATAACTATGCCCAAGCAATCTCGCGCATGGATCTGCCTTTGTATTTTTGGAATACAGCGCTCATCACAGTTCCTGCCGTATTCCTAACCTTGTTCTTTGGTTCGTTGATCGCATTCGTAGTAAGCCGCTACTCGTTCAAGTGGAATGTTTCGCTCTTACTTCTTTTCACAGCAGGAAATCTTCTTCCAGCCCAACTCGTTTTCATTCCTGTTTTCAAGATGTATATCACCTTGGGTAAAGCTGTAGGGATGCCTCGTCTTTTGTATGACTCACCATGGGGAGTTGTATTGATTCACGTTGCATTCCAGATGGGCTTTGCAACATTTGTACTTTCTAGTTACATGAAGACAGTTCCAAAGGAGATCAGCGAATCAGCAATGGTTGATGGCGCTAGCGTCTTTACACACTACACAAAGGTGATGTTACCTTTGCTTCGCCCAGCGTTAGCTTCGCTCGGTGTGCTTATGACAACCTGGATCTACAACGATTTCTTCTGGGCACTTGTACTTATGTCCTCAGATTCCAAACGACCGATCACATCCGCTCTTGGTCGACTGCAGGGCGAATTTGTAACGGATTACAACCTCTTGGCAGCGGGCGCCACAATCGCGGCCTTGCCGACCCTGATTGTCTTCTTTTTACTGCGTAAGCAGTTTGTATCAGGCTTAACACTCGGCTCAACCAAAGGATAACTATGAAAGCAATTCAGATCACCGAATTTGGTGGTCCAGATGTCATGCACCTCGTGGAACTAGATGATCCAACAGCAGCAGATGGATTTGAACTCATAGAAGTTTCTGCAATCGGAATTAACTATGCAGACACACACCAAACTGAAAACTCATACCTATCAGCACAAAAGCTTCCTTTGGTTCCTGGCATCGAAGTTGTAGGTACGACTTCAAAAGGTGTTCGCGTTTTAGCACCTGTCGAAGGTGGGGGATACGCGCAGAAAGCGGTCACTCACTCTTCAGTGATGATTCCAATTCCTGATGGTGTTTCCGATGAACAAGCGTTGTGCATGTTGGTTCAAGGATCAACGGCTTGGCATATTTTGAAAACTGTTGGTCACTTACAGCCGGGAGAAACTGTTGTGGTTCATGCAGCAGCTGGTGGAGTAGGAACAATTGCTATTCAGTTAGCAAAGATGTGGGGAGCCAAAGTAATTGCCGTTGCTTCTTCTGAAGGAAAGCGCGCACTTGCAACCTCACTTGGTGCAGATGTAGTTGTCGAAGCAACACATGAAAACTTAGGCGATGCGATTAAAGCTGCCAATGGTGGCAAGCGCGTTAACTTGATTCTTGAAATGGTTGGCGGAAAAACTTTTGATGACAGCTTAGAAATCCTGGCTCCATTTGGACGTTTAGTGACATATGGCATGGCATCACGGGTTGCACCAACAATGATTCAGCCGGCAACACTTATGGGCGGATCAAAAACAATTACTGGATTTTGGTTGTCACATTGCTTTGGTAAGAAAGAGTTAATGAATGATGTTATTGAGCAACTCTTTGCTCTTGTTGTTGAAGGAAAGTTGAAGCCGGTGATCGGTGCAACCTATCCATTGAGTCAGGCCAGCCAAGCCCACAAGGCGATGTTGAGCCGCGAAACAACAGGCAAAATCACGCTAGATCCTGCTCAATAAAGAGGTAATTTTTCCAAAGTGGAAGTAAGAAGGTAGGCTCAGCACTCGATCAACGCCCCCCTAGCTCAGTCGGTAGAGTGTTTCCATGGTAAGGAAAAGGTCACCGGTTCGATTCCGGTGGGGGGCTCGAAAGAGGTTCTTCACCAAGAATTACCTATCTTTCAAACGCACAACCCTTGGCGGGGTAGCTCAGCTTGGTAGAGCAAGCGGCTCATAATCGCTGTGTCGTGGGTTCAAATCCCGCCTCCGCTACTAGTTCCACAAGCGTGAATTTCGCGCTACGAGATGGCTCGGGTAACCTAAGCCTCTCGTAATCGACTGAAGGAGTAAGACCATGGCAAGCAAGAGCGCGGACGTACGTCCAAAGATCACCATGGCATGCGTGGATTGCAAAGAGCGTAACTACATCACAAAGAAGAACCGCCGCAACGATCCAGACCGTATGGAACTCAAGAAGTTCTGTCCACGTTGCAAGTCTTCAACTCTTCACCGCGAAACTCGCTAATGCTCAATCCCGATTCTGTCGGGCGCACCTTTGAAGGTGCAGAGTCTGTAACTGTTTCTCAATCTGAAATTGATGCCTTTTGTGCCGTCCTTTCTGAAAACAATACAACGTTAGCTCCTCCAACTTTTTCAATTCGAATTACCTTAGAACAATCACAAGAGATCCTGTCCAACCCTGAAATTGGTTTGGATTGGTCTCGAGTAGTTCATGGTGATCAGCGCTTTGATATCAAGCGACCAATCGTTGCGGGCGATACCTTTAAATGTTCTTCAACAATTGAAAATTACAAAGTCGCAGCGGGCAATGAAATCGTAACTGTGCGTTCCGATTTACATTTAGAAGGCCAGTTAGTTGTTTCAACCTGGTCCACATTGGTGGTGCGCGCATGATTGAAGTTGGCAACATCCTTGAAGAAAAAATCTTTTACCTAGATCGTGCAATGCTCAAGGCGTATGCAGATGCAAGTGGAGATCAAAATCCAATCCATCAAAACGAGGATTTTGCAGTATCTGTTGGACTTCCTAATGTCATAGCCCATGGAATGTTAACCATGGCCTTGGTCGGAAAGTTTGTTACAGACTGGGCAGGAGGATCAGTAGCTGTCAAAGAGTTTTCGGGACGTTTTGTAAAGCCTGTCATTGTTCCGGCAGATCACAAGGTAGACCTCACCGTTTCTGGCGTTGTCACTGAAATTGAAGGAGACCGGATCACCGTTGAGCTCAAAGCGAGTTCTGCCGGAGTTAAAGTCTTAGGTATGTCTAAAGCGGTAGTAGTTAAGTGAGTATTCCTGATTCAGTAACCGCACTTGCTCAAGCGCGGTTGGATGCTCGTGCAGCTAAAGATTTTGCCTTAGCTGATAAGTATCGTGATGAACTATTACAGGCAGGCTTTGAGGTTGTAGATATTGCTAGTGGATATGAACTACACCCAAAGAAGCCATATATAACACTTGCATATCCTCGTGATATTCGACCAATAGATTTAGAAAAAGATGTAACTGTTGGCTTAATTGTTGATGGATTCACTGATGATGCGCTAGAAACAGTTAAGACCATAAAAGCCAACAGCGATTGCGCAGTGGCCATTATTTCAATTGGTGATGCTGGATCTCTCTTCGAACAAATGGATAAGCGAACTTACTTAATCTCTGTTAACCCAGGAGCTGCTTGGGGAGATTGCGCCAATGTTTTTCTTGAAAAGGTTAAAAGCAAGTATGTAGTCGTTATGGATCCATCGACACGGTTTACAGCTGATGCAATTACTCCCGTTGTTCAGGAATTAGAAAAGGGCGAGTACGTAGCGGTTGGTTGGCGCGGTGGATTGATCAATACCGAAGATGAATGGCGCAGTGTTGATGACAAGGGTCCGGGCGAAGTTGATGTCTTGTTCTCATACTTCATGGCCTTTAATCGTGAAGCGATGATTGAGGTAGGTGGGTTTAATCCTCGCGCCTTGTATTATCGAAATGCAGATATCGAATACTCACTAAAGATTCGCCAAGCAGGTGGTCGATTGCTTCAGATGGAGCTGCCACTGTTACAGGATCGTCATCACGGGTACCACGATGCTGATCCCGAGTACCGCGAACTTCAGTCAAAGAAAAATTATGACCGCATCCTTGATAAGTACAGAGGTAAGAGCGCAATTTTGTCCCCACGCAGGTAACCTTCTGACATGACCGAGTTATCCAAGTACACCAGCTTGCGCGTAGGTGGCCCGGCTCAAAAAATTGTTCAGGTATCTACTGAAGCTGAAATCATCGCAGCGATCGAGGAGGCAGGGGATTCACCAGTACTGATTATTGGGGGAGGAACCAACCTTTTGATCTCAGATAAAGGCTTTGCTGGCACAGTTATCCGAATCTCAAATAATTCAGTGCAATCTGAAATCGATGCCTGCAGCGGTGCAACGTTAACTATTGGCGCTGGTGAGGATTGGGATACTTTTGTTCAAACAACAATTGATCGGGGATTTGCAGGTTTAGAAACCCTCAGCGGCATTCCCGGAACAGTTGGTGCAGCTCCGATTCAAAACATTGGGGCGTACGGTCATGAAGTATCTGAGTTCATTACGCGTGTACGAACATATGATCGCCAATTAAAAGAGGTGTACACATTCACCAATAGCCAGTGCGAGTTCACTTATCGAAACTCATACTTCAAAGCTCATCCAGGACGCTACGTTGTTCTCGATGTTCAATTCCAGATTCGAATTGGTCAGATGAGCGATCCGATTACTTATCTTGAACTAGCTAAAAAACTTGGGATCGATCCAGGAGATAAAGCAACTGTTCAGCAAACACGAGCAGCTGTCTTAGAACTTCGCGCAGACAAGGGAATGTTGCTGTCGCAAGATGATCATGATTCGTGGTCTGCTGGATCTTTCTTTACAAATCCGATTATTTCTCAGCAGGCAGCAGATGCCTTACCAAACGCAGCACCAAAATGGCCATTAAATGATGGAAGAGTAAAGATTTCAGCGGCTTGGCTAATAGAAAACTCTGGTATTCACAAAGGTGATGAAATCGGGGGAGCGCGCGTATCTACAAAGCATGTTCTGGCGTTGACTAATTCAGGTAATGCAACGGCAGCAGATATCGCTGAACTTGCAAGGCGTGCACGCAATCAAGTTAAAGAGGTCTTTGGAATCACACTTGAAGCTGAAGTAAATCTTGTTGGAGTAGAGATTTAACCTTCTGTAAGTAGCTTTTTGATACGGCCAATACCTTCGACAATATCTTCATCACTTGTTGCGTATGAAAAACGCAGGTATCCAGATGGACCAAAGGCCTCACCAGGCACCGCTGCAACCTCAACCTCTTCAAGAAGCAAGGTAGCCAATTCTGCAGATGTTGTAGGTGTTTTTCCGCGAATCGTCTTTCCAAGCACACCCTTTACGGAAGGGTAGACATAGAAAGCACCAGTTGGAGTTGGGCATTCAAAGCCAGGTATCTCATTGAGCAATCCAACGATTAGCTTGCGACGACGATCAAATGCTTCGCCCATCTTATGAACCGCATCTAGGTTTCCATTGAGCGCAGCAATTGCGGCACGTTGAGAAACATTTGAAACATTTGAAGAAAGATGTGACTGTAAGTTGGTTGCCGCCTTAATGACAT
>Ga0247844_1000391_pt1 | contig 94111 bp, 94 predicted proteins | sample LaCtaG_FD_192421 | JGI IMG/M metagenome (GOLD analysis project Ga0247844, IMG submission 192421) | Freshwater microbial communities from meromictic Lake La Cruz, Castile-La Mancha, Spain - LaCruzMarch201714.5m_1 | ecosystem: Environmental > Aquatic > Freshwater > Lake | place: Spain: Castile-La...
TGAGACTAATTCGAAGATATCTAGCACTCGTTCGCGCTCACGGAAGCAGAAAATCATCGGCGAAAGGGCGCCTAGTTCAAGGGCTCCGGTACCTAGTGCAACCATGTGAGAAGAGATGCGGTTGAACTCCATCATCATCACGCGAATCTGATTTGCGCGCTCTGGTGCTTCGATGCCAAGGAGTTTTTCAACGCCCAAGCAGTAAGCAGTTTCATTGAAAATTGGTGACAAGTAATCCATGCGAGTTACGAAAGTAACGCCCTGAGTCCAGCTGCGATATTCGGTGTTCTTTTCAATACCGGTGTGCAGATAACCAATTCCGCAACGAACTTCGGTAACAGTTTCGCCCTCAAGTTCTAGAACTAAACGAAGTACACCATGAGTTGATGGGTGCTGAGGACCCATGTTTACAACAACGCGTTCTTCTTTCGCCTGACCAATTTCAGTAACTAGTGAATCCCAATCGCCACCGGTAACTGAGAAAACAGTTCCTTCGGTAGTTTCGCGAGAGGATGCGTATGGATCTACGTATGTGCTCACTTGTATGTCCTACGTTCGTTAGGCGGTGGCGTTGTTGCACCTTTGTACTCAACTGGAATTCCACCGAGTGCATAATCTTTACGTTGTGGGTGACCTTGCCAATCATCTGGCATCAAAATGCGAGTTAGTCCTGGGTGACCATCAAAAATAATTCCGAACATGTCGAAAGTTTCGCGTTCGTTCCAGTTATTGCCAGCCCAAACTTCAACGAGTGAAGGAATGTGTGGATCAGAATCAGCAACGCTAACTTCAAGACGAATACGTTGATTGTTTGTCATTGAAAGCAATGGATAAACAGCATGCAGTTCGCGATTGGTATCTTCTGGATAATGAACGCCGCTGACGCCTAAACAGTTTTCAAACTTCAAGCGATCGCGCAAAATGAGTGAGACTTCAACTAAGCGTTCGCGTTTGATGTGAAGAGTTAATTCGCCACGATCAACAACTACGCGCTCAATTGCATCAGCAAAATCAGGATATGCCCGCTCTAAATCATCGGCAACTTGATCAAAATACCCACCATATGGGCGTTCTGTTGATCCTGGATTTACTTGGGTGCGAACTAGCCCGCCATATCCTGAAGTATCTCCGGTGCCGTGAGTTCCGAAAGAACCGCGCTCGTCATTACTCATTACGCTAACAACCCCTTCATTTGATGGGTTGGAAGAGCAGCGAGAGCAGCAGCTTCAACGTTCTTGATAACCAACTCGCGGTTTGGACCAAGCTTTTCAACATAAATTTGATCGTGCAATTTAAGAATTGCATCCATCAACATTTCAGGGCGTGGTGGGCAACCAGGTAGATAAATATCAACTGGAACTACGTGGTCAACACCTTGCACGATTGCATAGTTGTTAAACATTCCGCCGGAAGATGCACATGCACCCATTGCGATAACCCATTTTGGTGCTGCCATTTGATCATAAATCTGACGAAGAACTGGCGCCATCTTGTTTGAAACGCGACCGGCGACGATCATTAAATCGGCTTGACGTGGGGATGCGCGGAAAACTTCCATTCCGAAACGAGCTAAGTCGTAACGGCCAGCACCGGCTGCCATCATTTCAATTGCACAACAAGCCAAACCAAAAGTTGCTGGCCACAGTGAGTTCTTGCGCATGTAACCCGCAAGTTTTTCAACTGAAGTTAATAAAAATCCGCTTGGTAATTTCTCTTCTAGACCCATTTAAATTAATCCCATTCCAATCCACCGCGGCGCCAAACATAGGTAAAAGCAACGAAAACAGTGGCGATGAAGATTCCCATTTCAACTAATCCAAATAGACCAAGTTGATCGAAAGTCACTGCCCATGGATAAAGAAAAACAATTTCAATATCAAAAATAATGAAGAGCATTGCAGTTAAAAAGTACTTAACTGGGAAACGGCCACCTTCGGCAGCTTGTGGTGAAGGTTCGATTCCGCATTCATATGCATCGGCCTTGGCTCGGTTGTAGCGAGCTGGACCTGTGACTAATGAGATGCCGACTGAGAAGATGGCGAATCCGAAGCCAATCGCCCCAATTACCAAAATTGGGATATACGGATTACTTGTTCCAGTCACAGGCGTAATCCTATTCTCGGCTCAGCAATGGTTATGACCGCTACGGCGCTACAGCGCTGTGAACTGCAACAACTCCGCCAGTTAAATTCTGCCAACCCACGTTTTGCCAGCCGGCCTTTGTTATGTGCTCGGCTAGACCTGCCTGGTTTGGCCAGGCTCTAATTGATTCAGCTAAATAGACATATGCATCGGGATTTGAAGAAGTTTTGCGGGCGATGAACGGCAATGCGCGCATCAGGTAATTGGTATAAATGGTGCGAAACGGGCGCCAGACTGGGGCACTAAATTCGCAGATCACGATGCGGCCGCCGCTCTTGGTCACTCGAAGCATCTCGCGCAGAGCGAGGTCGAAATCATTGGTATTTCGCAGGCCAAAAGAGATGGTCACTAGGTCAAATTCACCATCTTTGAAGGGCAGATTTAAGGCATCGGCCTTAGTAAATTTCAGATGCGGGCGGGCTTTGCGGCCAGCTGCCAACATTCCCTCGGAAAAATCAGCCGGAATCACATCAGCGCCAGCAGCTGCCAGCGGTTCGGATGAAGAACCAGTGCCAGCGGCTAGATCAAGAATCTTCATGCCGGCCTTAGGCGCGATTATCGCGGTGGTTGAACGGCGCCAAGCTTTGGTGCGGCCCAAGCTGAGCAGGTCATTTACCAAGTCATAGCGTTTGGCAACGCCGTCGAACATCGCGGCAACTTCATCGGGGTCTTTATTGAGGTTTGCGCGCGACATAGGTGCATTCTCTCTGAAGGTAGGCTCAGCTACAACTTCAAGTGCCAGTTATTCGCATTTTTCACTCAATGAAAGGACGCAAAATGATCTCAATCAATACCGTCCGCTTGGGTGAGCATTTGCCGCTTTTGGATTTACTACCTGCAGCTGCCCCAATCGCTTGGGTGCGCGGAGGAGATGGTTTGGTGGGTTGGGGCGTTCATGCCAGCACCACAGTTAGCGGCCCTAATCGATTTAACGATGCGCGCACTTGGTGGCATAACCAAGTTGAAACCTTTTCGGTGGCAGATGCCGTGCATGTCAGTGGCACCGGGCCAGTTTTGTTTACTTCATTTTCATTTTCCGAGACTGAAGAATCAGTTTTAGTTATTCCCAAAGTGATTGTCGGACAGCGCAATGGAAAATCTTGGTTGACCTGGATCGGCGATGTCGCTCAACCGATTTTGCCGACTGAAAAAACAGTTTCGACTTCAGCGAATTTAACTTGGCAGAACGAACCAATTAGTGAAAGTGACTGGGAAAACCAGGTCACTAAATTAGTTAGGGAAATTCAAAGTGGCAATGTAGACAAAGTAGTTTTAGCCCGAGATCAAAGCGCCAAAGCTGATCAAGAAATTGATGTTCGCAATGTTTTGCGAAACTTAGCGAGTGAATATCCCTCAACTTGGAATTTCGCAGTTGCTGGTTTAGTCGGTGCCACACCTGAACTCTTACTTCGCTTGAGTAAAGGTATGGTTACTTCGCGCGTATTAGCAGGCACGATTAGCAAAACCGGCGATGATGAACGCGACCTAGCGCTCGCTGGTTCATTGGCCCGCTCCTCAAAAGATCTCGAAGAACATAACTACGCCGTGCGCTCAGTTGCCGATGCACTTGAACCATTTTGCTCTTCAACTAACGTGCCTGAATCACCATTCGTATTGCACTTAACGAATGTCATGCACTTAGCTACCGATGTAACTGGGGCCTTGGTTGAAACTACTAAACAAGTTGATAGCTTCTCATTACTAGAAAAATTGCATCCATCTGCAGCCGTGTGTGGCACACCAACCCAAAAAGCCCTCGAGCTAATCAACGCTAATGAGGGTATAAACCGGGGCCGATATGCCGGTCCCGTGGGCTGGATCGATGCTTCAGGCGATGGCGAGTTAGGCATCGCACTTCGTTGTGGTCAGATTTCTGGACAAGAAATTCGAATCTTTGCCGGTTGTGGAATTGTTAATGGCTCATTGCCAGCAAAAGAGTTAGCTGAAAGTGAAGCAAAATTTGCGCCTATGCGCAGCGCTTTAAATTGATTCTAACTTTGCGACTAAAGTTTTTAACTGTGCCGCATTATCTTCACGGTTAGGCATCTGACAAACCAAAACTGAAATTCCAGAAATCGGTTTAGCAAGTTCGGCAGTTAATTCAGTAAATGTCGAAATCGTTTTTGCTGTTATACCTAGACCAGCTGCCACTTTTTCTAAATCTAAACCGTGTGGCGTTCCGAATACAGTTTCAAATCCGGCAACGCCTGCTTGTGGCAGAGTTGAAAAGATGCCGCCGCCATCATTATTTATTGCAATAATTCTTAAGTTAGCTGAGGTGTTTCCAACTAACCCGGTTAGGTCATGCAAGAAAGCTAAATCACCGATAACTGCCGTGGCGCTCTGACGAGCTGTTGCTATTCCAAGAGCAGTTGAAATGTTGCCATCGATGCCAGCCAAGCCACGATTGGCAAAAGTTTCAATGCCTGTACGAGCAATAGCAAAACTTTCGATATCGCGAATCGGGCGGGAAGATGCAATAAAGACCACGCCTGATAATTGCTTTGCTAACTCACGAGCCAAAGCGCTTTCCGACCAATTTGATATCTCGCTGACTAATTTAGATGTGCGTTGACTTAGCTTCTGCCATTGTTCATGCCATTCCAAATCAGCCGGCCTAGAAACCACTTGAGGTGCTGCGATAAAACGCTGATCAGCAACACGATATGTATCTACCGTTGCCATGCGCGGATCAATCACAATCTGCGATTTAGCAGAGGCAATCAGGGCATTTATCGAACGTGAAAGCGTCGTACGGCCAATGATTACAACGGTTTCGGGGCTTAAGTTCTTGCGAATTGAAGGCGAAGCTAAGAAAAGTGCGGCATGTGCAATTGCATCAGGAAAGGAAAGTGGATCTTCGGCAATAACTGGCCAATTGAGGTCAGTGGCAATTTGAGAAACTTCGGCAACTGTTAACCCGCCACGATCATGCCCGACTACAAGCACGCCTCTACTGGTATTAACTTTTAACGTTCCGGCAGATTTACCAGCCGGCTTTGCTCTAGCTGCAACCTTGATCTCGCTTAGCCAATCGCTTTGATCATCTGGCAATAACGGCTCTTCAAATTGTAGATTTAAATGCACGGGGCCGCGATGCAATGAATCAAGGGGCAGGTCCAGTGGGAATACTCCCCCAGAAACATCGGCGAAATATCGAACTGCGGTACCGAAGATGCGCGCTTGCTCGGTTGTTTGATTAGCACCAGTGCGTCGCAAAATAGCAGGGCGATCTGCTGTTAGAACTAGTAACGGCACATTGCTGTGATGTGCTTCCAAAACGGCGGGGTGATAATTTGCAACTGCAGTGCCACTAGTGCAGACAATCGGTACTGGTCGACCACTTGCTTTAGCTAGCCCTAGCGCGAAATACGCGGCAGATCTTTCATCAATTCGAATATGTAACTTTAGAAAACCTTTTTCGGAGGCAGCAAACATAGCCAACGAAATTGGTGCATTGCGTGACCCTGGTGAAATAACTGCATCAGTTATTCCTGCTTCAATTAATTGGCGAACAACTACGCGGGCAAGAGAAGTGGATGTATTCACCAGTTCCAGCCTCTCGCTTGAATTTCACTTTCGGCACCGGCGTAAAAAGCGCGCTTAGTGCGCTCTTTCCACCACGTTAACCGTTCGACTGGAACAGCATACTTCGCTAATAAATCGGCGTCTGGTGAAAGAGCTTTGACTTCAAGCTGGCCATTTAACAGCGGTAATTCGGCAATATCAGCGCTTAATAGTTGGCCGGTGGCTAAGCCGCATGCGTAGTCAAGCGATGGCATTGAGGCGGCAAGTTGTAAGCCATAGCTAATTCCGACTGCACTATCTAGCGCACTTGATACCGCTAGTGGCAATTTGTGGTGTGCAGCAATTTCGCGAGCTCGCGTAATGCCACCAAGTGGCGCAGCTTTTAACATCAATACATCAACTGCGCCTTGTAGCTCAATAGCAAAGGGGTCAGCTGCTTTTCGAATTACTTCATCACCAGCGATCTTGATGTCAACAACTAATTTTTCTTTTAAGCGACGAAGTTCTTCAAGTGATGCACAAGGTTGTTCGACATATTCCAGTGGTCCAACTTCTTCATAAATTTCGTAGAGACTAACTAGAGCTTGATCAACTTTCCAGCCACCATTTACATCGAGCCGTAGTTTGGCTTTCGGTAGAAGCGCGCGAACTCGAGCAACTCGCACAATATCTTCACCCAGATTCTCGCCCACTTTAATTTTTACTGTGTCACATCCGGCAAAAGATTGCAGTAGCTCTTCAATCTCTTTGGCGCTATTTAGCGCAGGCAGAGTTGCATTGACTTTAACAAAACCGCGATATGCCATTGGCGCTGGATTCGTTGCTGCGTCTATTGCGCTTAACAACCAAGTTGAACTTTCGCGATCGTCATATTCAAGAAACGGTGCGAATTCGCCCCACCCGGCTGGACCTTTAAATAGCGCAACTTCGCGAACGGTGATGCCACGAAACTTACTCTTTAGCGGCAGCGCAACTACCTGCATAGAAGCAAGTAATTGATCAATCATTTAAGTGAATTATGGACGCTTAGGGAATTTGCCAAAATCAGGTGCGCGCTTTTCTTTATAAGCATCGCGGCCTTCTTGACCTTCTTGGGTCATATAGAACAACAAGGTGGCATCGCCAGCTAGTTGTTGCACGCCAGCTAAGCCATCATCGGCCGCATTCATGCTTGCTTTAAGTAAGCGAAGGGCCATTGGTGAATTGCGCAGCATTTCGCGACACCACGAAACAGTTTCGGCTTCTAGCTCTGCAAGTGGCACAACCGTGTTGATTAAGCCCATCGACAAGGCTTCTTGCGCATCGTATTGACGAGTCATGAACCAAATTTCGCGAGCTTTCTTCTGGCCCACACTTGCTGCCAACAAACCAGATCCATAGCCACCATCGAATGAACCAACCATTGGGCCGGTCTGACCAAAGAGAGCGTTATCGGCGGCAATTGTTAAATCGCAGACTACGTGCAACACATGTCCACCACCGATTACCCAGCCAGCAACCATGGCAACAACTGGTTTAGGGGTGCGACGAATTTGTACTTGTAGATCTAAAACATTGAGACGACCGATGCCTTGCTTTGCCAGATCATCATCACCAAGGTAGCCGTCGTCACCGCGAACATTTATATCGCCGCCGGAACAAAATGCCTGGGTGCCCTCGCCGGTAAAAATAATTACGCCAACTTCAGTGTTGTCGCGTGCTAGATCAAATGCGCTCTTTAGTTCAGCCAAAGTTTGTGGACGAAATGCATTATGAACTTCTGGCCGATTGATTGTGATTTTTGCAATGCCATCGCCAACTTCGTACTTTATGTCTTTGAAGTTCTCGCCACCTGGAGCGGTTTTCCACTTCGGAATCTCGCGACTTCCAAAATCCCGCTTAATTGGCTTGCTCATTGTTCCTCCAGGAAGTGAAAGCTTGGTCTAGGAGCGATAGCCTACGGGCGATATGGACACCAAGTCACAACGAAAAGTGAGCCCAATAGACGGGGCGTGGTCAACCACACAGCTTATGGCCAGCCTTGCCAAGGCCTTGGTTTCAGATGGCCCCGCTCTTGGCTTTGGCGCTGTGACCAGTACGCAAGTTGAGGCGAAGACGGCCGTTGTAGTTACCTCAACCGGAAGTACTGGCGCGAACAAGGAGATTTCACTTAGTGCAGGTGCGCTGCTGGCTTCGGCTAAATCATCCAACAAATTTCTAGCTGCAAGTTTTGGTGAGACTTGGTCACTGCTTTTACCTCTGACGCATATTGCAGCAGTAAATGTCTTAGTCCGAAGTTTAGAACTTGGCACTATCCCAGTGAATTTAACTGACTACCAAGGTGAGTATCCCAAAGTTGAATACACCGCAATTGTGCCTACTCAACTATTCAATGCACTCAATGGTGATGATCGACTACTAAGACACTTACAAAGCGTTAAAGCGGTGCTAGTTGGTGGCGCAGCCTTAACTTCTGAATTACAAGAACAAGCAACCAATGCCGGAATTAAAGTTGTGACAACTTATGGCATGTCAGAAACTTCTGGTGGTTGTGTTTATAACGGCACTCCTCTCGAAGGGGTTCAGATAGCAATCTCAGATTCTGGGTTTATTAAAGTCTGTGGACCAGTCCTGGCTACTAATCTAAATTTAGATTCGCAGAATTGGTTCGTGACGAGTGATTTAGGTGAACTTGTTGATGGCCAACTAAAAGTTCTGGGTCGCGGCGATGATGTGATTATTTCAGGTGGCGAAAACATTTCACTTATCGAAATTGAGAGCGCTATCTCGGCGAGCTTTAGTAACTTTGAGTTTGCGGCTTTCGCAGTATCGAGTGAAAAGTGGGGCCAAGAACTTCATGTGGCGGCAGTTAACGCACCGGCTGATTTTTCCCAAGAAGTCGCGCGCCTGTTAGTTGCTAAATTTGGCAACGCAGCTAAACCAAAGCGCTTTCATCAACTAGCTGCACTACCTTTAATCGGTATCGGCAAAGTCGACCGAAGTGCACTTGCACAATTAGCCATGAAATCGGAGTTCTAATTTTGAATAAGTGGGTAGTTGGAGCTCGTCCGCGCACGCTTACGGCAGCAATCGCACCTGTTTTGGTTGCAACCTCGTTAGCTGCAAGTGATGCTAATTTCGCAATGGCCGGTTTAGCCCTTGCGGTTAGTTTGGCGCTTCAAGTAGGCGTGAACTACGCCAACGATTATTCCGATGGCATTAAAGGCACTGACGATAATCGGGTTGGGCCTACTCGGTTAGTTGCCTCAGGCTTAGCAAGTGCCAAATCAGTTAAGCAGGCAGCCTTTATCTCTTTTGCTGTCGCCGCCGTAGTTGGTTTAGCGCTCGCTCTGTTAACTTCGCTTTGGCTAATTGCAGTCGGTGCGGCTGCAATTTTGGCAGCTTGGACATATACCGGCAGCAAGCGACCATACGGATATTTGGGCTTAGGCGAGATTTCAGTATTTTTATTCTTCGGCTTAGTTGCAACCATGGGTTCTTACTATGTACAGACTGAGAAATTAACTTGGCAAAGTTTTGTGGTCGCATTGCCTATGGGTTCACTTGCGTGTGCGCTGCTAGCCATTAACAATCTACGCGATCGCGCTCAAGATGAGTTAGTTGGCAAACGCACATTGGCAGTTCGATTAGGCGATGCCGGCGCTCGTAAACTTTTCATCGCGCTCTTATTACTTGCTCATGTTTCAGCTCTTGCCGTCTCTGGTGAAAACACTTTGATCACTTTGGCACTTTTGCCCAAAACTTTAATCATCGCTAACAAAGTTCGATTAGGCGCAACTGGCTCAGCGCTAATTCCGCTGCTGGGTAAGACCGGTCAACTACAGCTCTGGTTTGCAGTCATTTTTGCGCTGGCACTGGCATTGAATTAAGAATTCGCTAAACTAAAGCCATGAGAGTTTTATTCATACTTCTAAGCATCGGTATCCAGTTGTATGGATTAATCGATTGTGCACAGCGCGAAGATACTGAAGTTCGTTCGCTGCCGCGTTGGGGTTGGTTAATAATCATTGTTCTAGTTCCGACAATTGGTGCAATTGCTTACTTAATTGCCGGACGTCCTAAGCGTCCTGGTAGCGGTGGCAATAAAAAACCAAAGCGCACTATTGCACCTGATGATGACCCAGATTTCTTGCGCGGACTTTAAAGAGAAGCAAAAGCCTCATCAAGAACGCTCATTGCATCAAGCAGTAGTTCATCTGAAATAACAATCGGTGGCAAGAAACGAATTACATTTGAATAAGTTCCTGCTGAAAGTAGCAAGACACCTTTCTTTGCACAGTAGTTAATTACCTGCGTCATCGCTTCTGAATTTGGATCAAGTGAACCAGGCTTAACTAATTCGATTGCTTGCATTGCACCACGACCACGTACTTCAGCGATGATTGGATACTTAGCTGCAAGTGCGCGAAGTGATGTTCCGAGCAGCTCACCAACTTCGCGAGCACGTTGAATTAAGCCATCTTCTTCAATTGTTTCAAAGACGCCAAGGGATGCTGCACATGCGACTGGATTTCCACCGTAAGTGCCACCTAGTCCACTTGCATGCACGGCATCCATAATTTCTGCGCGACCGGTTACTGCAGCCAGCGGCATTCCACCAGCAATACCTTTTGCGGTAATGATCATGTCTGGAACTACATTTTCAGCTTCAACTGCAAACATGTTTCCGGTACGGGCAAAACCAGTTTGAACTTCATCGGCAATAAAAATGATGCCGTTTTCAGAGCAATACTTTGAAAGCCCAGGCAAGAAACCCTTAGGTGGAACGATAAATCCACCTTCGCCTTGAATAGGTTCGATCATGATTGCTGCAACGTTATGTGCACCAATCTCTTTTTCAATCTTATGTGCAACTTCTTCTAGTGCATCTGCTGTGATCGTTGCTTTATCGCCCAACCAACGAAGTTCGTATGGCATTGGCATGCGGTAGATCTCGCTGGCAAATGGACCGAAACCTTCTTTGTATGGCATGTTCTTGGCAGTTAGCGCCATAGTTAAATTTGTGCGACCGTGATAAGCGTGTTCGAAAACTACAATTGCTTGACGCTTTGTTGCATGACGCGCAATCTTTACCGCGTTCTCAACAGCTTCAGCACCTGAGTTAACTAATACTGATTTCTTCTTATGGGTACCTGGCGTATGCGCATTTAATTTTGCGCAAACATCGATATAGCCCTGGTAAGGCGCAACGGTAAAACATGTGTGTGAAAAAGCTTGAACTTGTTCGATCACGCGATCAATAACGCGCTGTGCGCTGTTACCAACATTGTTTACGCCGATACCTGCAGCCATGTCGATGATCTGATTGCCATCTAGGTCAACCAGAATTGCACCACCAGTACTTGCAATTACTGCCGGAAATGCAATTCCCAATCCGCCTGAAACTTCTTCACTACGTCGCTGAATCTCCGCCTTTGATTTTGGTCCAGGAATCTCTGTAACCAAGAGGCGTTGCTGAGGAACTGAAGTAACTACGGTCATGAGTAAAGTCTAAGGCCATATTTCCGATCGGGGCGCCTTGTAGTTAGGCTTGCGGCTATGACCTACCTCAAAGCGCTGCGCGAAGATGCTCCGCTCTTAGATGCCTATCTACGTTACTTCGAAGTAGCACGAACTCCGTTCACGATCCCAGGTCATAAGCAACGTGCCAGCAAACTCGATTTAGGTTTAGGCGCAGTAGTTGATGGCGATACACCTCTCTATGGTGGCTTAGATGAAATTAAATTAACGAACCAAACCTTAAAGAGCGCTGAATCACTCGCAGCAAAATTATGGGGTGGCGACTACGCACGGTTCTCAACTGGCGGTTCAACTCACGTTAACCAAGCAGTCATCTTGGCCCTTGGTAAACCTGGCGACAAGATTGCAGTTGCGCGCACTGCGCACCGTTCGGTTTTAAGTGCTCTCGTATTAGCAGGGCTCGAACCTATTTGGTTAGCTCCAGATATTGATGCAGCGACTGGTGTGCCAACCGGGATTCCACTTTCTGAACTAGAGCGAGTACTGCCACAAAAACCAATTGCGTTACTTCTCACTGAACCTGGCTATCTAGGGACCATTTCGCAATTGCCTGAGTTAATAAGTAAAGCCCATGAACATAAAATTCCAGTAGTAATTGATGCTGCTTGGGGCGCACACTTTGGTTTCCATAATGATTTACCAAGACATGTATTACAACTGGGCGCAGATGCTTTGATTACTAGCACTCATAAAGCCCTACCAGGATTCAGTGCGTCCGCACTCTTAGTTGCTCGCGGTGAATTCTTAAATTTAGATCGTTTAGAACAAAGTTTTGAAACTACTCACACAACTTCACCTGCGGGCGCACCGCTTGCATCAATCGATGGTTGCCGCGCGCTTTTGCAACATCGCGGCGAAGAATTATTGGGTCAATTAATTGAGAACGTAGCAAAGTTTAAAGCAGAAATTGCAGCTAACTTCGACCGCCCCATATTCTTATCCCCCAGTGATTTTGTTGCTGGTCGCTTTGATCCAGTAAAGATTGTCCTTAGAGCTAATCAACTTGGGACTTCTGGCGTGGAAATTGAAAATGAGTTGCTAAAAGCAAATATCCGAGTCGAGATGGCTGACCGTGACACCGTAGTTTTCTTGGCTACGTTGGCCGATGATGCGGAAAGTTTTGCTGAACTAAGTCATTCGCTACTCCCAATTCTGCAGAAGCTAGCTAGCGCGCCTCGTGAGTCAGCAACAGCGCTAAGTTGGTCGGTAGTTCCGCAGATTGCTCTTTCAATGCGCGATGCCTACTTTGCAGATACTGAAATGATTGCTGCCCAAAGTGCTGAAGGTCGAATATCAGCAGATTTAATTGCGCCTTACCCGCCTGGTGTTGCAGTAGTTGCACCTGGTGAAGTTTTAACTAAAGAGATTTTAACTGGCTTAGCTGCAAATAAATCAGCTGGCGTGAGAATTGCTTATGCAACAGATCCAACGTTGCAAAGTTATCGCGTAGTTAAGTAACTCTTAAAGTCCAGAGTAGGTGTGCTTTCCAGTTCCCCATACATTTACATAAACGTAATTAAAAAGGAATGTTGATCCGGCAATCAGACATAACCAAGCTGCTCTACGACCACGCCAGCCGACAGTTACGCGAGCATGTAGATATGCGGCGTAAGCAACCCAAGTAATAAATGCCCAAGTTTCTTTTGGATCCCAACCCCAGTAACGACCCCAAGCACTTTCGGCCCAAATTGCACCTGCGATGACCGAAAAAGTCCAGAGTGGAAATACAAATGCAACTAATCGATATGAGAGTTGATCGAGATCATCAAGTGACGGAAGTCGTTGCGCCCAAACTTTGCGTGGCCCTTTAGTTTCCATATTGTCTAGGTAGAGATAGGCGGCGGCGATCACATTTGCCAGCAAGAAAACTCCACCAGAAATAATCGCAGTTGAAACGTGAATAACTAGCCACGTTGATTTCAAAGCCGGTACTAGCGGCGCACTTGGCACATAAAGCAATGTGATCGCAGTACCTAAAGTTAAAAGAGCGGAGATTGAAACTAAAACTCCGAGCCAACGCAGATCATATTTACGTAGCGCAGCGAGATAAGCGCCGGTAAAAGCGAGCGCGCCAGTGATTGAAAATTCATACATGTTGCCCCACGGAACTCGCCCTGCTGAAAGTCCGCGAGTAACTACTCCAACTAGTAGAAATACAAAACCAAGAATCATCATGGCAGTTGCAATTCGCATCGCCTTCTGAGTGCGCGAGCTATCAAAAGTTTTGGTAACTAAGTTGCCTTCGGTTTCAGAAGCCGCGTTTGGGGTGCGAACTGCCCAAGCTGTTTCGTATGCATGACCGAAGAAGGCGAGAGTGAAGAGAGCCATGGCTGAGTAGATTGCGTAATTTGAAAAATACGCCCAATCTTGTGATGACATTTAGATCCCTCTCAACTTCGCTACAAATTCTGACATCTCAATTTCTAAACCAGGTGCGCCGTTCTTGGCTAAGCCTGCTACCTGCACTTCACCAGCGCTTACCCGAATCCAGATTCGTCTGCGTCTGGTAAAGAGCGATGCTAATAAGCCAAGGATCGCAACTATGCCACCGATCAAAGAATAACTCTTTCCGGGATCGCTAACTATTTGAAGGTTCACCCACGGAACCACGTCTTCAAAAGTAATTGTGCCTTCGCTAAATTTCAGGAACTCCCCAGGTTTTAAAGAGTCCAGCGCAATCTGCTTCATATTAGAGGTATCAATGCGATAAACCGATTGCGGTACTCCAGTATCTAGGCCTAAGTCACCTTGCCAAATTGAAAAGAGCAACTTGGGATCTAATAGTTCAGGGAATGCTGAAATTGCACCTTGATCTGAAGTGCGTTCATAAGTCGGTACGAATGAAGATACGAAGCCTAATTGCGGATCGCCATCAGGAACTTTGATCGCGCCAATTGATCTTAAATTCGCATCTTGTGGCAAGAATGGCACCGGACCCTGGAAAGTTACATTACCGATTTTATCTTGCACGGTAACTATTGGTGAGTATCCGTTAGCTTGCAAATAAACTCTCGTACTGCCAAAAGTAAGCGGACTATTTACTTTAACCACTTGCTGTTTAGGAGTTGCACCCGGTTCGGCAACTGTAGTCACATATAGTGTGTAATCCTCTGGAGCACTGGTCAAAGTATTGTATTTGGCAACAAACTTATCTACTTTGATTGAAAAAGGTGGCAGCGAATTCTCGCTAGTGATCTGACCAAAACTAATTGTGTCGTAAGAAGTCGCGTTATTAACAAAGCGTTCGCCTTGGCTCAAAATCGCACTTCCGCGAACTCCAAATAGTCCGCCGATTAAAACACCGATCAGAATTAAGATTAACGAAGTATGGAAAAGGAGATTTCCAGTTTCGCGAGAGTAACCTTTTTCTGCTGAAATACTATCTTCGCTTACTAAAACTCTAAAGCGTTTAGCTTTAAGCCAACTTCTTGCTTCTTCTAATTCATTGCCATTGGCTGACCAAGATTGAAAGTGTTCCATGCGAACAAGATTCTTGGGAGTTTTAGGTGGAAGAGCGCGCGCGGCTTGGAAATGTTCAACTGATCTAGGTAATACGCAACCGATTAATGAGATAAAGAGCAAGATATAGATTGCGCTAAACCAAGGGGATGAATAAACATCAAAGAGAGAAAAGCGATCAAACCAGATCGCTAAGTTTCGATGCTTTTCGAAATAGTCAGTTACCGCCATTGGATTCTGGGCATTTTGCGGGATTAATGAGCCTGGAATCGCCGCCAAAGCCAGTAAGAGCAGCAGAATCAAAGCGGTACGCATGCTGGTCAATTGGCGCCAGAAGTATCTGGCTAGCCCAATTGCGCCAAGTTCCGGAAGTTGAGTTTGCTCGCTCATTAGATCACCGGCACAAAGTCAGAAATTATTGAACGTAGTGAAATCATTAACTCACTCCAGAGCCCAAGTAATTGCAAGGTGCCAATAATTATCAGGAATACGCCACCAATTAACGAAATCAAATTTCCCTTGCGAACTAAAAACTTACGCAGCTTCTCTGAGCGGTCCAAGAACAAGCCCGAAAGAATAAATGGCAGACCTAACCCAATGCAGTAGCTAATAGATAGGAGCGCACCTCGCAGTGCCGAACTCTCCTGAAATGCCAAAGTCTGAACTGCGGCAAGTGCTGGTCCGATGCAAGGGGTCCAACCAACGCCAAATGCAAAACCAAGCAGAGGTGCGCCAATTAAGCCACCGAAAGCTGAGCTCTTTAGATGCAGAGTTGGCATCATTGGGAATTTTCCTAAGAAAATTAGACCCATCAAAATAGTTACCACGCCAAGAATTTGAGTTATTCCGGTTTCGTGTTCAGTTATGCGCGAACCAAGAGTGCCGAACAGCGCACCATAGAGAACAAAGGGAGTTGAAAAACCTAAAACAAATAGTGAGGAGCCCAGTAAAACCCGTCCGCGTTTTGCACTAAAGCCGGCCGCGTAAGAAATGTAGCCTGGCACTAATGGCAATACGCAAGGAGATAGGAATGAAAGTAAGCCAGCTAGTGCTGCTACTGGGAGTGCAACAATTAGATATCCCGAGAAAATCTGCTCAACTACGAAGTTTCTCATTCGGCAGTTAACCGTTCTATCAAATTACTTAGTCCGCCAACGGTAGCTGGGCCAGAGATACGAGCAGCTACTCGTCCTTGCTTATCAATCACAACAGTTGTTGGGATTGCATTTGCTGGCAAGGTATTTCGAAAGCCTAGAAGCAACGAATCATCAATGAAATTAGGGTATGGAACTGCTAATTGACGGGCAAATACCTCAGCATTTGCCAAGTTATCTCGGGTCAGGATTCCCATAAATTGCACATCGGCATACTTCTTAGAGAGCTCGATAAATGCCGGAATCTCGGCTCGACAAGGTGAGCACCATGATGCCCAAACATTTACCACTGCAATTTTCTTTTCCGTGAAATCAAATTTAGTGCCATACAAAGTATCGCCGCTGAGTTTTGGTGCCATTTCTCGATCAGCTGCTGAAATAAAAGTTATCGCGCCATTTCCAGAGATGTAATTTTCTTGTGCAGTTGAACTACCGCCGTTTCCGCAGCTAGTTAACGCAAGAGCGCAAACTGCTATAAGAATAAGTCGGCGAAATTTGCGAATCATTTTTTCGGTGGCAACAGGTGTTTCGCTGGTTCGGAATATGAAAGACCTGAAATTAAACCTTCATCATCAAAGTGAACACTCGTGACTGATGCAAGGGAGCATTCACGTTTGCGCGGATCATGAAGCAAGCGACGTCCTTCAATCGCACTTCGCATAATCCAGATTGGTAGTTGATGAGATACACAGATGGCATCTTTACCTTTAGCCGCTTTATTGGCTTCGAAAATTGCAGCAAACATTCGGGCAATTTGTTCTTCGTATGGTTCGCCCCATGATGGTTTCCAAGGGTTATATAAATGACGCCAAGCAGATGGGTGTCTTAGAACTCCATCGCCAATACCAAATGGCTTGCCTTCAAATATGTTGGCGGCTTCGATTAAACGTTCATCTGTTGTGATTGCAATATTGTGTGCCGCCGCAATAGGTGCTGCAGTTTCCTGAGCTCTTTGCAGCGGTGATACATGAAGTGCGCCAAGGTCAATAGCTTTTGCCCATTCCCCTAAAGTGCTCGCCATCGCTAGCCCGCGCTCTGATAATCGCCAACCTGGTTGGCGCCCGTAAAGAATCTTTTGCGGGTTTTCTACCTCGCCATGGCGAATCACGTGAACAGTGGAAGTCATGCGCTAAGCATAAAGCGTCGGATTTACAGTTCTCTCGCTAAGGTAGTGACATGGCACTCACCCAAAAGCGAGCAGCCTTTTTCGATGTAGATAACACCTTGATCCACGGATCATCGCTCTACTTTCTCGGAAGAGGCATGTATCAGCGCGGTTTCTTTACTAAAGCTGATATTTCGCGTTTCGTCTTAGCCAACCTGAGATTTCGCTTAACCGGTAAAGAAAATAAAGAAGAGATTCTTAAGTTTCAAAATGCGGCAACCGATTTTATTGGTGGACATGATGTTGCTGAAATTGAAGCAATCGGTCAAGAAATTTACGATGAATTCGTTTCGCCGGCACTTTGGCAAGGCACGATAGACATTGCTGGTTCGCACTTAGCAAATGGTGAAGAAGTTTGGCTAGTAACTGCCGCCCCTGAAGATATGGCAATTCTGATTGCCAATCGATTAGGTTTCACTGGTGCACTCGGTAGCAAGGCCACCATCAAAGATGGAAAATACACCGGAACGCTTGAAGGTAATTTGTTACACGGAGCCGAAAAAGCTGTGGCGATAACCAATCTTGCGGCTGAACGAAATTTTGATCTGGCCCAGTGTTATTCCTATTCAGATAGCCACAATGATTTGCCATTGCTTCGAGCAGTTGGAAAACCAAATGCAATTAACCCGGATGCAATATTGCAATTGCGAGCGATGCGTGAAGGTTGGCCGATTCATGAATTCCGCCGGGGTCGCAAATTTAGCCAAATTTTTGGGCCGCTAGTTAGCCGAATGGCCGCGGTCTTAACTTGGCTGCGCCCCCGTAAATCTCGCTAGCCCTGAACTCAAATAGGCGGATCAACCTTCCTTCCACTAATGTAGGATGGTTATGGAAATTCGCTCATTTACCGATTATCTGCGCTCGCTTGACGATGCCGGTTTATCTGAGCTTTTTGCTGCTCGCCCTGATTTAGTTTCACCGGTTCCGCCAGATCTAGCTTCCCTGGCGGTTCGAGCATCTTCTTCACACAGCATTGCGCGCGCAGTTGATTCACTAACTGAATTTGAGTTTCAAATTCTCGAGGCCTGCGTTGCCTTGGATGAAGAATTTACGCTGAAAAACGTTGTTTCAATTACTCATAAGGATGCCGCTCTTGCAGTTACTCGGCTAATAACTTTTGGTCTGCTCTACCCGACTGAAAAAGGGTTACGACTTCCGACTTCGGTAAGCCAACTCTTGATCAATGAACCAGCAGGTCTAGGGCCGGCTTCATTAGCGAAGTTAAAGTTAACTGAATTAAACGAAGCACCCGAAGCTGCAAAGCGAGTACTAACTCAATTAATTTGGGGGCCACCTCGCGGCAGCGTTGGCGATATTAAGAATCCGGGTCCAGGCATTGCTTGGTTACTCGATCGTAAGTTTCTAGTTCCGTTAGATCAGCGCACCGTGATCATGCCGCGTGAAGTTGGAATTTTCCTACGTGGCGGAAAAGTACATAAGAGTTATGAAAGTACCGCACCTGCAGTAACCGGAACTAAGCGAGTTGAAAAATCTGTAAACATGGCGGCAGCTGCCAATGTAGCAACTGTGCTTGGCTGGGTCGAAGAGCTACTTCACTTTTGGGCACAAGAACCGGCAAATGCGCTTCGCTCTGGTGGCCTGGGCGTTCGTGATTTGAAAATGATTTCAGCACATATCGGAATCGATGAAAATTGCGCCGCATTTATTGCCGAACTTTCATATCTAGCTGGATTACTAACTATTGATGGTGACGATCAAATTTTGCCAAGTAATAACTTTGATATTTGGTTAACCCAAAGCGCCGAAACTCGTTGGAGTTCTTTGGCGGCAAACTGGTTAACCACTTCGCGGGTAAGCGGTTTAGTCGGTCGCGGTGAAGCTAAAAGTGTTGCGGCTCTTGGCCCCGAACTCGATCGCGTAAATGCTGCAAGTACCCGTAAATTGGTAATTAACTTGCTAAATCAACAACCAAACCTTGCGCCAGACTTAGAAAGCTTTACCCGCACTGTGAAATGGATGGCGCCAAGTAAGCGTAATCCGGGCATTCAGGAAGAACTTATTCAATGGACTCTGCGTGAGGCAGAATGGTTAGGGTTCACTGGTCAAGGCGCATCGGCTAAGTATGGGCGAGCATTTATGTCAGGGGCCGATGAAATCGGTATCGACACTGACCTTCCTAAACCAGTTGACCATATTCTGATTCAAAGCGATAACACCGCAATTGCGCCAGGGCCACTAGAGCATGACATCGCGCGTGATCTTTCAGCAGTCGCTGACATTGAAAGTCGGGGCGGTGCAACTGTTTATCGTTTCAGCGAAGCATCAATTCGTCGAGGACTTGATCATGGCAAGAGCGGTGAAGAAATTCGCACATTCTTGGTTAAAACTTCAAAGACGCCAATGCCACAGCCGCTCGAGTATTTAATTGCCGATGTTGCTCGAAAACATGGCAAGTTGCGGGTTGGCAACACTGCCAGCTTTATCCGTTGTGAAGATACTTCACTAATTGCACAAATCATGAGCGATAAAAGACTTGATGTACTTTCACTTCGAAAGATTGCACCTGAAGTATTGATCTGCGACCTAGATGCCGCTGATGCCATGAATGTTTTGCGTAACGCTGGTTACTTGCCTGCCGCCGAAGCAAGTAACGGTGCATTGATCACTGGTCACCGTTCTCACCGAGCAAAAGCTAAACCAAAACCGCCACGTGTCATCGGCGAAATTGATACGCCAACTGAATCGACTCTCGCTGCTGCAGTTCGCTCAATTAGAGCTGGCGAAAAATCAAGTCATAAGCAGAGCAAGATTCGTGACTCGGCAGCAAATGCACTTGGCTCGCTACCGCGAACTACCGCAAATGAAACTATGGATCTGCTTGCGATTTATGTCGAGAAGCAACAGGCGCTTTCGATTGGATATGCCGATAACAATGGCGCAGTTTCACATCGCATAGTTGACCCAATTAAAATCTCGGCAGGTGCCTTGGTGGCTCGAGACCATGCCACTGGTGAGATGCAAAGCTTTAGAATCCCGCGTATTACGGGGGTCGCACCGCTATGACCAGCGCCCAAAGTCCCGAATACGGCAGACTTAACCCCATGTCCGACCTCATGATTAATTCGCTTGAGACCTTAGTTCGTTGTGAATCTCCCACCGAAGATCTCGCTGCTTGTCGTGAAGTTGTCGAAGTAGCTAGTGCAATTGCTGCTGAAGTTTTAGGAACACCAGCTCAGATTCGCGAAATAGAAGGTCGCCCGGTTTTCTGGTGGGGCGATGCGAAACCTCAAATAGTTTTATTGGCACATTTAGATACGGTTTGGCCAAAAGGTTCATACCAACCATTATTTGAAATAAACGGCGATGTAATTCGTGGCCCCGGAACTTTTGATATGAAAGTTGGTTTCCTGCAGGCTCTCTTTGCACTCAAGGGAATCGAAGGATCAATTGCGCTGATTGCAACTACCGATGAAGAAACCGGCAGCCATGCTTCACGCAATTTAATTAAAGAGCTTTCTCAGAATGCTAAAGCGGTATTAGTTCTCGAAGCATCACTTGATGGCAAAGTTAAAACTGGTCGCAAAGGAACTTCGATGTATCAAATTAAGGTGCATGGTCGTGCGGCGCATGCTGGCCTTGAACCCGAAAACGGAATCAATTCAACTGTTGAAATTTCTCATTTGGTTTTACAAATGGCAGCTCTAGAAAATTCTGAGCATGGCACCACAGTTGTGCCGACCATGTTAAGAGCTGGCACCACGACAAACTCAGTTCCAGATTTAGCTGTGTTAGATATCGATGCCCGTTCATATTCGACCGCTGAACTACTTCGAGTTGATGCAGCCATAAAATCTTTGCAACCAAATAACCCAGCTGCTCGCATTGAAATTGTCGGTGGCTTGAATCGTCCACCGCTTGAACCAGCTGCAACTAAAGCCCTTTACGAGCGCGCTGAAAAAGTCGCGGCCACAATAGGAATTCCAGCACTTGGTCACGCCTCGGTTGGCGGCGCTAGCGATGGCAACTTTGCAGCTGCAGCTGGTGCCCAAGTTCTAGATGGTTTAGGCGCAGTTGGTGGCGGCGCTCATGCCCTCACTGAATGGGCAAGTGTTAGCGCAATGCACCAAAGAACTGACTTCCTGCACGCCTTAATTAAGGACCTATTAAATGACTGATGGCCCGCTGATTGTCCAGAGCGATAAAACCCTGCTCTTAGATATTGATCATCCGGGTTCCGTTGAATGTCGACGAGCCATCGCGCCATTTGCTGAACTAGAGCGCTCCCCCGAACATATTCATACTTACCGGCTGACTAATTTAGGTTTATGGAATGCTCGTGCTGCTGGGCATGATGCAGAACAAGTAATTGACACCTTAATTAAGTATTCCCGTTACGCAGTTCCGCATTCATTGTTGGTAGATATTGCCGAGACGATGTCGCGCTACGGTCGCTTGCGATTAGAAGCAGATCCAGTTCACGGTTTAATTCTGATCACCAGTGACAGTGCTGTTCTCGAAGAAGTAATTCGAGCCAAGAAAATTGCGCCACTGCTGGGCGTTCGCATTGATAAAGAAACTGTGGCAGTACATCCCAGCCAACGTGGTGCAATTAAGCAATCACTTCTGCGTCTGGGCTGGCCTGCCGAAGATTTTGCCGGTTATGTCGATGGTCAAGCACATGAGATTGAGTTAGTTCAAAAAGACTGGAAAATTCGGCCTTACCAAGAACTTGCGGCTGAAGGTTTCTGGCACGGCGGTTCTGGAGTTGTCGTTCTTCCCTGTGGCGCCGGAAAAACTATTGTTGGCGCAGCTGCAATGGCGCACGCCAAAGCCACAACTTTGATTTTGGTAACTAACACTGTCGCAGCTCGTCAATGGCGCGATGAATTATTAAAACGCACCACGCTAAATGAAGATGAAATCGGCGAGTACTCCGGCGCCAAAAAAGAGATTCGACCAGTCACTATTGCTACCTACCAAGTTATGACTAAAAAGAAGAATGGTGTTTACGCGCACTTAGATCTTTTTGATACGCATGACTGGGGTTTGATTATTTACGACGAAGTTCACCTTTTGCCAGCGCCAATTTTCCGCTTTACTGCCGATATTCAATCGCGTCGCCGTTTAGGTTTAACTGCGACGCTAGTACGTGAAGATGGCATGGAAGGCGAAGTTTTCAGCCTGATTGGGCCAAAACGCTTCGATGTGCCCTGGAAAGAGATTGAATCTCAGGGCTATATCGCACCTGCAGAATGCGTTGAAGTACGCGTAAATCTGACTGAATCCGAGCGCATGTTGTACGCAACCGCTGAGCCTGAAGAACGTTATCGCTACTGCTCTACAACTGCGACAAAGCGAAAAGTTGTTGAGGCACTTGTTGAACGTCATGCAGCAGATCAGGTTTTGGTAATAGGTCAATACATCTCGCAGCTTGATGAACTTTCTGAGGTACTCGGAGTTCCACTGATTAAGGGCGATACCCCAGTAAAAGAACGTGAGCGGTTATTTGCACAATTTCGCACTGGTGAAATTAAATGTTTAGTTGTTTCAAAAGTAGCTAACTTCTCGATCGACTTACCTGATGCCACGATTGCAATTCAAGTATCAGGTGCTTTTGGTTCGCGCCAAGAAGAAGCTCAACGCTTGGGTCGCATCTTGCGTCCTAAGTCAGATGGTCGTGGCGCAATATTTTATTCAGTGGTTTCTCGCGATACGGTCGATCAGGACTTTGCACAAAACCGCCAACGCTTCTTGGCTGAACAGGGTTATTCGTATCGAATTATTGATGCAGACGATGTTTTTCAAGGGAAGATCTAAAGCGATTTAAGTCAACTCGAAAAATATCGTGATGCTTGCCATCGATATGAATCACCGGTACTTCTTCGCCATATTTTTGAACTAACTCATTGTCGCCATCAATATAAATCTTTTCAATTTCAAATTTTAATTCGCCCTTAACGGATTCCAAGCTCTCAACGGCGACATCGCAAAGATGGCAATTCTTTCGCGAGTAAACAGTTACAACAGTCACTTTTTCTTGCTCCGGTTTTTAGTAATCGCGCGATCAAGTAGTTCTTGCGCAATCAGAGTTGCATCATTCTTGGCGCGATAAGCGTTCTTCTCTAGATCTTTCAGAACAGCTTCGGCAGTAGTTTTAGTAACTGTGGCAACCATCGGGCCGTATTTTTTAGCAAATAACGAATGTGCAACTTCGCCGATTGCGCGTGCTAAATCTTCTCGAGCTTCATCAAGTGTTGGTTCGGGGCGAGCATTTGCGGCTGAATTCTGCATAGAAATTGCCGGTTCTTGGCGCAGCCGATTTAGCACAGCAGCGTATTCAGAAAGGTCACTTTCACCGGAAATTTTAGGCTGAGCGGTCATAGGGCAATCATCTCACCCTGATAACGTTGCGCAATATGTGGGGCAAATTTAGTAAAGGTCGGGCGAATTTAAGCATCGCTCTGCTTTCTGCTGCGCTTCTCTCTACTTCGCTCTTGGCTCCGACTGCACAGGCTCAAGTTCGAGTTCGCCCATCAACGGTTTGGGGCCACGTTTACGCGGGTACCTCGGCACCAGTTGCTAACTCAACAACATCGCAAGTTACGCCTACAGCAAGTTTAGAGAAAGTTTCAAAGTTTGCCGTTACTTATAATTCTTTTCCAGCCTGGGCCCGAACCGAAGTGCAAGCAGCTTTAGACACCTGGTCGGTAAATTTTAAGTCTTCGGTAGATATCACGGTCAACGCTACCTGGGGTCGAAGTGCAAACAGTGATGTTTTGGGTAGCGCCCGACCTGGCAGCTACTTCGCTGGATTTACCGGCGCACCTGATTCAACACTTTGGTATCCATCAGCACTTGCTAACGCGCTTGCCGGAAAAGATTTAGATCGCGACAATCCAGAAATAATTATTCAAGTTAACTCGAACGCTAATTGGAACCAACGCGGTGACGATAAACCAGGCAGCACTGAATATGATTTGCAATCAGTAATCTTGCACGAAGTTGCTCACGGCTTAGGTTTCTTATCAATCGATGTATATGACAAATTTTTTGGTTTTGGCACAATTGATCAACCAACCCCATTTGATGCTTACATTCAAACGCCCGATGGTCGTCGTTTAGCTGATATTCCTTCGCCTTCGCTAGAACTAGGAAAAATGTTCTCTGCTCCTCTCTATTGGGTTGGCGAAAACGGCAAACGCGCTAACGGCGGCGAGAAAATAAAGATGTATACGCCCGCAATCTACGAACCAGGGTCTTCGGTAAGCCACTTAGATGAAGCCACCTTTTCAAAGAGTGGCCCCGATGCCGTTATGACACCGAATTTAGATGCCGGTGAAGTTTTCCACCAACCGGGGCCACTTCTGTTGGCCATGATGGAAGATCTACGCTCAAAGCCACCCGTTGGTTTAGCTGTGAGCGTCCCTGATGCACCTCGAAATGCCGAAGCGCTCATAGGAAATCAAAGCGCGATTATTACCTTTGATCCGCCAGCCAATGCCAGAGCAGCACAGGTAACTGCTTACACAGTTAAGAACTTAAAGACATCACTAACCGTAAGCGGCACAAGTAGCCCAATTGTTGTGACTGGCCTGAAAAATGGCACACCTTATTCATTTGCGGTGACTGCACAAAACTCATTGGGTACCTCAGTCGAAGCAATTACCAAATCAATAGTTCCGCAAGCGGTATGGAAAACAGCTCCGGTTGATTTAACAAATGACGGCCGTGATATTGCCAGCACAACTTTCAATGGAAAACCAATAATTATTTATACGGATGCGGCAAAAGGTACTTTAAAGATTGCCACCTGGAATGGTTTAGTTTGGAAAAAAACCACGATTGATGGTGCTGGTGGTAGCGCCGGTCGAACTAAAAATAAAATTGCTGGCCATATCTCGCTATGCACTTCAGGTGCTGGAACAAACCAAAAGTTACATATCTTCTATCCCGATGCGCTAGATCGAGATCTACGTTATGCCCAATATGATGGCAAGACATTTACTTTTGAAGTTGTCGATGGAAATGGTCCTTCCATTCAAAACTACGAAATCCCAGATCGAGTGCGTACCGCCAGTGATGTCAGCATTAGCAACGCATGTGCAATTACGCCAGGCGGAGTCTCAGTGTTCTATCGCGATGAGAGTCAAGGGGTTCTCCTTGGGGCTACTAAACGCCTAAACACTACGAAGTGGGTTTATGAACTAATTGATGGTGATCGCAAAACTGACAATCGCAGTACTGGCGATGTTGCTTTTCATCTAGCGGCCTACGTAAACAAGAACGTTACGCACATTATTTATGATTCGGTCTTAGTCATTAATCAAAAGCGTGAGATAACTTCAGGTGAGGTAAGGTATGCCACTCGCAGCGGTATCGCTTCTGATAGCTGGAGCTATACGACTCTGGACCAAGAGGCAAACGGAATACCTGTTGCTGGTTTTGATGTAGCGATTGCGCCTGAAAAGGCTGGAATCCGAATGGTCTGGATTGCCGCTGGAACTAGCTCTGCGCCGGTTCCAAACCAGATAAGAAGTACTTTTGTCGGAAAAACCAAGGAAGTTTCTACTGCCATTATCGATAGTTATGGCACTCCCGGGGCCCGGTTGTCACTAGAAAATGGTGAACTCATTTTTAATTGCGAGATGCGACTTTGTTCTATAAATCTAACGCTTCCAAATACTCCGATTCGCTTAGTTACTTCGCGTCAGAGTATTGAACCTGGGCATGGCATATTTGTTACTGTTGAAAAGAAGAAGTTTTTACTGGCGGCCATGGATCGCCGAATTGCTTTTCTAGCAGCTTAATTTATTTACTAGCAAGGTTATAGATGTTATTCCCGGTGTAAACAAAAACACCTAAGGCTTTACTGAATCCCATTGCAATTGGTTGACCTGCGAATGAGTTTGTTGCAACAACTTTTCCATTTTTATCAAGCGTTAAAAGTGTTCCAGAGCCGGCGCTTTCGTAGGCAGCATAAGTTGTTTTACTGGAGCCAATAACCACAACAGCGCCCGAACTCGCTTTAAACCTAACTGTCCAGGATGGTTTCAAGGTCGCCTCAAATTTTGTAATCGTGGCTAGGGTCGAAGTTTTACTCTTTAAGAATCCGCCGAGTAGAAGTGATGAAGTGGCACTTGCCCAATTCCTAGTAGCACCTTTTTCGCCGCTTCGCACTGATTGCACAATTTTTGGCGTGGTATCAACTTTCACAATAAGACCATCACGAACACCGATCGCTTTATTTCCTAAGAACAATTCCGTGCCGCTGCCGAGCAAAATACTGCTGCCATCACTATTTCGAATCACTTTATCTAAAGTCGTTGTTGTTTTGCCGACTCGAAGTGGTTTGCCAAATTTTCCTGATAAATCAGCTGAAACAAATAACGACCCAGCCGACTGCCATGCCACTACTGATATTCCACTCTTATTTGCACTCAAAGAAGTAGGTAGCACTGGCTGTGTAAGAGGTAGCTGATACTTACCTGCACCGGTTCCGGCGCTACTTACTTTCCAAAGGGTTAAGTTGTTTAAATCAGGGCGTATTGCGCCTTCGTCACCAATTACTACCCCATCAGGGTTTGCGGCTGTTGGCGATGGATTAACTGGTGCTGGCATCGCAATAGATGCGGCGGAAGCGCCGGCGAGCCAGATATCACCGTTCGCATCGAGGGTTCCAGCTGAAATTGTAAAAGCGGTTAAGTCAGAAAAACTATGCAGCCATTTCTGGGAACCATCTTTGTTTAGCGCAGTTACATATCCGCCGGTTGGGGTATTTCCAAATAGATAGATTGCACTTTCGCCAACCAACATGCCGGCAATATCTTGATCGGCTGGAATCAATTTTACGCTAGTTAATGGCGTAACCGGAGCGGCAATTAAGGGATTAGTCGAGACAATTAGTAAGGCGCTTATCAGCACCGCAATTTTACGAAACATTTAAGCTAATTCGATCGAACGATCACGCGCTGCTTTCATTGACTTCGCAACTAGTTTTGAAAGTTCGCCTTCGCTAAATGAATTAAGGGCAGCAGCAGTTGTGCCATTAGGGCTGGTTACATTTTCTCGAAGCTCAGTTGCGCTTTTGCCACTCTCGGCCAGAAGCTTGGCGGCTCCAACCAAAGTTTGAACGGTCAATTGAGTTGCAATCTCTGAACTCAAACCGAGATCTTTCGCACCTGAAACCATAGCTTCGACAAAGGCAAAGAAATAGGCGGGGCCTGACCCACTTGTAGCGGTTACGGCATCTTGAAGTTCCTCGGCAACTTCAACAACTTGGCCCGACTTAGCCAAAAATCCAGCAACAAATTCGCGTTGCTCTGATGTGACGCCAGCTCCAAGAGAGATTGCCGCCATTCCGGCACCAACCATGGTTGCCGTATTTGGCATCACTCGAATTACCGAGTTCGGTTTTCCTAAGTTGCTTGCGATGAAATTTATCTTCTTGCCAGCGGCAAAACTCACCACAACTGCTGCCGGATTGATCGCGGTTCCGACTTCGGCCAAAACCGAGGCCATATCTTGTGGCTTTACAACCAAGAGAACAACATCGGCATCACGGACGCTATCTGCGATTTCGGCAATCAAAATTCCGTATCGGTTAGTTAATTCGTTCGCACGTTCAGCTCGCTTCTCGCAAACCGCAATATTGGCAGGGGTTTCGCCATATGCAATTAGGCCAGCGATTAACGCCTCGCCCATATTTCCAGCACCTATTACCGCGGTTTTCATCTCGCAATCGTACCTGTTCGCGATGTGCGCTTTTTGGTAATTACGCATAGGCTCAACCTCTATGTCCGAAGTAAAAGCAGGTTTTGCGCGCGATTGGGTCGAGTTTGTTGACCCTAACGATGACGAAGAGATCTTTAAGTGTGACCTGACTTGGTTAACTTCACACTGGACCTGCATTTATGGCGATGGCTGTAAAGGTGTTTTTGCTGATCGCCCAAATGATGGTTGCTGCACTGAAGGTGCAATGTATTCAGATGCCGAAGACGAAGCACGCACTCAACGCGCAGCTGCCCTTTTGACGCGCGATATGTGGCAATACTTTGATGCAGCGCAACCAAAAAAGCCCGGTGGCCTTCTACGAATTTCTGAAAGCGATGAAGATAACGAACGCAAAACTCGAGTCATTGAAGATTCTTGCATTTTCTTAAATCGTAAAGGTCACGAGGCTCCTGGCTTTACTGGGTCCTTCGGTTGCGTGCTTCATCATCTAGCTCAAAAAGAAAACAAACATTTTGTTGACACTAAGCCTGATGTTTGTTGGCAGTTGCCAATGCGTCGATCATTTGAATCGCGCGAAGTTGGCGAGCGAACATATTCAATTACAGTGCTGGGCGAATACGAGCGACTTGCTTGGGGCGATGGCGGCGAAGATTTTGATTGGTATTGCACCAGCAACTCAGATGCTCATGTTGGAACCCAACCGGTTTACCTTTCAAATCGTGCAGAGTTAGTTGCGCTTATGGGACAAGCCGCTTATGACATTTTGGCCAAGCTATGTGATGCACGTGTTGAAGGTATTCGAGCAGCGCAAGCACGATCATTGCCTCTATTCGTTCTACAACATCCAGCAACTTTGCAAGCGCAGAAAGAAAAAAGTCAGTCCTAGCATCTAGGGTTTAGTTATGGCCAAGGTAGAAAAAGACCCCTTTAAGTGCGCCGAATGTGGCTGGACTTCGCAGAAATGGGTTGGCCGCTGTGGTGAATGTCAGGCTTGGGGCGCGGTTGAAGAGATTGCCGCTCCAAAGAAAGCATCTCTTGTTGCTGGTCGAGTAACACATTCAGCAACTCCAATTGGAGATGTTGATTTATCTGCTGCAAGTGCCAAACCAACTGGAGTTTCTGAACTCGATCGCGTACTAGGTGGTGGCTTAGTTCCAGGAGCTGCAATTTTATTGGCTGGCGAGCCTGGAGTTGGAAAATCAACGCTCTTACTTTCAGTTGCAGCACAGACTGCAAAAAATAACATTCCAGCTTTATATATAAGTGGCGAAGAATCAGCTTCTCAAGTTCGCTTGCGCGCCGAACGTATTAACGCAATTGATCCAAAGTTGTGGCTGGCATCAGAAACTGATTTAGGCGCCGTCATTACACATATCGATGAGGTAAAACCACAGCTACTAATTATCGATTCAATTCAAACTATTGGGTCAAGTGCAGCCGATGGTGCACCCGGTGGTGTAACTCAAGTACGCGAAGTTGCTGGCGCTCTGATTCGTATTTGTAAAGACCGCGATATTACTTTGCTCTTAGTCGGCCATGTAACTAAAGATGGCTCAATTGCTGGCCCCCGCATGCTCGAGCATATTGTTGATGTAGTTTTGCAATTCGAAGGCGAACGTCATTCGCGATTGCGTTTGATACGGGCAATCAAAAATAGATTCGGTGCCAGCGATGAAGTTGGGTGCTTTGACTTAAGCGACACTGGCATCGAAAGTGTTTTAGATCCAACCGGACTATTTACTTCGCGTCATGCCGAACCTGTGCCTGGTACTTGTGTGACAGTTACCCTCGAAGGTCGCCGACCGTTGCTCGCCGAAATTCAAGCTTTAGTTTCGCAAGGACGCGAAAACGATTTTGGAAATGCCCGTCGCGTTACAAGTGGTCTTGATTCAGCTCGTACTTCTATGACTCTGGCAGTTCTCGAACTACGTGCAAATGTACGAATTGGCGGTCGCGATGTTTACGCCGCAACTGTTGGTGGCATGAAAATGTCCGAGCCTGCAGCTGATTTAGCCCTTGCTCTAGCAGTCGCCTCGGCCGCTAAAGCCCTTGCGTTACCTGCTGATTTAGTGGCAATTGGCGAGGTTGGCTTGGCTGGTGAGATCCGCAAAGTTAGTGGCGTATCGCGTCGTCTAGCCGAAGCTCATCGCTTAGGTTTTAAGCGGGCCTTGGTGCCAGTTGGTTCAGATGTAAAAATTGCCGGCATGGAGATTTACGAAGTTTCTCGGCTAGATCAAGCACTGCAGCGCGTAAAAATCGCTGAGTGACTAAATATCTACAGCTAATTCTGCTGCGCGCTGCGCAATATCGCATTCAGAAATAGTAATTCGCTCACTAAAGAATGAGTTAAGCGCTTTGGCCATAAATGAACCTTCTTGGCAGACTCCCCCAGCAATCACAATGCGTGGTGCGTTATCTATCTGAGTATCTAATTGATGAACCAAAGCAATTAAGAATTGACTAGCCTCATAAATAATTCCTTGAGCATCAGCATTTCCAGCATCTGCCAGACGACCTACTGTGGCAGCCAGCTTAGCGATTTCAGAACGTTCGCTGGAATAAACAAATTTCTTGATGTCATCCCAGTTGGTTGCATTAATCTCTTTTAAAATCACATCACTTAATGAATCTGGTGCAACTTCTTCGCCAGTATCAAGGCCGGCAAGTACCCAACGAATTGATTCGCGGCAAAATTGCATTTACTGCTTTCGGAACTTCGGTATCGCTTTCATTCATTGCTTGTAACAGCTCGGAGATAGACATGACATCGAGAAGTTGGAACTTCGCGTCTACTTGTTCAGTACGCAGAAGTCCAAGCTCTGGTTCATTTGAATTAAGTGTCATGATCGCCTCTCTAGTGCGCTAAGAATAGGCAGAGTAAAGGGCATTAAACAACTACTGTTTCGCTAGATTCTTGACCTGACTACTTCAAAGCCATAAGTTTGCTAAGTGATCATCTCTGCAGCCACCGTGCTTATCGATCAAGAACTGCAGAAAGAGGTATGGCTAGAGATTGAAGATGGCGTAATTCGCTCCATCAACTCCGGAACAACGCCTGAATATGATCACCGTTATGAAGGAATATTGATCCCAGGTTTCGTGGATATTCATTGTCACGGCGGCGGCGGTAAATATTTTGGCGGTCTGACCGATTCAGAAATTGAGCAGGTAGTTGCTACCCATCGCGCTGGCGGAACTGTGGCTGGATTAGCCAGTTTGGTGACTGAGCCAATTGAAAATCTAGTTTCGCAAATCAAGCGGTTGGTTCCGTTTGCACAGCGCGGGGAAATTGCCGGCATTCATTTAGAGGGCCCATATCTTTCACATGCCCGCTGCGGAGCTCATGATCCAAATCTTTTGCGCATACCGACTATTGCTGAAGTTCAAACTTTGCTTGATGCAGGTCAAGGTTTTATCAAAATGATTACCATCGCACCTGAACTCGATGGAGCGCTCGAAGTTATTGAACATTTGTCAAAATCTGGCGTGATTGCAGCGATCGGGCATTCGCAATCTGATGCTGCGACCGCACTAGCGGCTATCGATCGTGGCGCCAGCGTGGTTACTCATTTCAACAACGCCATGCCAAAAGTTATTGATGGCCCGGGCACGATGAACTCTGCTGTTTTAGGTGAGTTACGCGTAAGCCTCGAGTTAATTCTTGACGGCGAACATGTCGCTACAAACATTGTGCGGGATATTTTTGAAGCTGCACCAAATCGCATTGTGCTGATTACCGATGCTATCTCTGCGGCGGGTTCAAGTGATGGCACCTATAGAATCGCAAACCTTGAAGTAATCGTTAAAGACGGTGTCGCCCGATTGGCCTCAAATGGTTCGCTCGCGGGCAGTACCTTAACTATGGCCAAAGCCTTTAGCCATGCGTTAAATGAGATCGGAATCAGTATTACCGAAGCAGTCCATGCCGCTTCGACCCTGCCGGCACTGATTTTAGGCCGTTCTGACTTAGGCGAAATTGCCGTTGGCAAAAGTGGATTGCTAAATCACTTAGCTAAAAACGGAGAGATCACACCAATTAAATGTTAATTCGCCCAGCTACTAAGGCCGATCTCCCTGCCATCATGCAGTTAATTCACGATCTTGCCTTGTATGAAAAAGCACCCGAGCAAGTTGAAACTAATGAAGCTGAAATTGGCGCGGCTCTCTTTGCCGATGAACCAAAAGTTTTCTGTTCAATTGCCGACCACGATGGTGAAGTTGTCGGAATGGCGATTTGGTTTCTTAATTTTTCTACTTGGCAAGGCAAGCATGGAATTTATCTGGAAGATCTTTATATCAAACCAGAGCATCGCGGAAACGGTTACGGATTAGCCATGCTGAAACACCTAGCCGCCATCTGCAACGAACGCGGTTACGGTCGCTTCCAATGGTGGGTACTCGATTGGAATACCCCAGCAATTGAGTTTTATAAATCGCAAGGTGCAGTCGCAATGGATGAATGGACTGTTTACCGCGTTAGCGGCGATGCCTTAAAGAAGTTAGGCAGTTAGCGGTAACTAGAAGTTATTAAGCAGTAGGTGTTTGTGCTAAATCTTCTGGTGAATCTGGCGTAATCGCTTTTGGCGAACCAGTGAAAGTAAATTTCGCATCAGCGCCTTCGCCTTCGACATCAACCACAATAATTTCGCCAGCCTTTAATTCGCTAAACAAGATGCGCTCTGAGAGTGAATCTTCGATTTCGCGTTGAATTGTGCGACGCAACGGACGGGCACCAAGAAGTGGGTCATAACCGCGCGCAGCAAGTAGATCCTTAGCTGCTTGAGTTAGTTCGATACCCATATCTTTTACCTTTAGACGCTCATCAAGGGACGCGATCATGAGATCAACGATCTGAATGATTTCTTCCTTATGTAGCTGATGGAATACCACGATGTCATCAATACGATTTAGGAACTCTGGGCGGAAGTGCGACTTAAGTTCATCGCCTACCTTGGCCTTCATGCGCTCGTAATTTGAGAGCTCATCAGAGGAGTTCGCAAAACCAAGACCGGCACCCTTAGAAATATCTTTAGTTCCGAGGTTTGTTGTCATGATGATTACGGTGTTCTTGAAGTCAACTACACGACCTTGTGAGTCAGTTAGGCGACCATCTTCGAGAACTTGCAATAGTGAGTTGAAAATATCTGGGTGAGCTTTTTCGATTTCATCGAAGAGCACGACTGAGAATGGGCGACGGCGAACTTTTTCAGTTAGTTGACCACCTTCGTCATAACCGACATATCCAGGAGGCGCACCAAATAAGCGAGACGCTGTGTGGCGCTCAGAATATTCAGACATATCAAGTTGAATCAACGCATCGGCATCACCAAATAAGAATGAAGCCAAGGTACGTGATAGCTCAGTCTTACCAACGCCTGATGGGCCAGCGAAAATAAATGAACCACCTGGGCGCTTTGGATCTTTCAGACCTGCACGAGTACGGCGAATCGCTTGTGACAACGCCTTGATCGCTTGATCTTGTCCGATCACGCGCTTGTGGAGTTCATCTTCCATGCGCAGCAAGCGAGCGGTTTCTTCTTCAGTTAACTTAAATACTGGGATACCAGTTGCGATCGATAGAACTTGAGCGATGAGTTCTTCATCAACTTCAGTCACCTTATCGAGATCAGTGGCTTTCCAATTCTTTTCAGCTTCAGCTTTCTCAGTTGAAAGCGTTTTTTCGAGATCGCGGAAAGATGCTGCTTTCTCAAAATCTTGGCCATCAATTGCGGACTCTTTATCTTTACGAGCAGCTGCAATTTTCTCATCGAACTCGCGTAATTCGGCAGGTGCGGTCATGCGCTTAATGCGCAAACGTGAACCGGCTTCATCAATTAAATCGATTGCTTTATCTGGCAAGAAGCGATCAGAAACATAGCGATCAGCCATGTTTGCAGCTGCCGCTAACGCACCATCGGTAATAGATACGCGGTGGTGGGTTTCGTAGCGATCGCGCAAGCCTTTAAGAATTTCAATGGTGTGAGCAACTGATGGTTCTTTAACTTGAATTGGCTGGAAACGACGTTCAAGGGCGGCATCTTTTTCGAGGTGCTTGCGATACTCATCAAGAGTGGTTGCACCAATTGTTTGTAGCTCGCCGCGAGCAAGCATTGGCTTCAAAATACTGGCTGCATCGATTGCGCCTTCGGCAGCACCAGCACCGACCAAAGTATGAATTTCATCGATGAAAAGAATGATGTCGCCGCGAGTTTTAATCTCTTTGAGCACCTTCTTCAAGCGCTCTTCGAAATCACCACGGTAACGAGAACCGGCAACTAGCGCACCTAAATCAAGTGAATAAAGTTGCTTATCTCTAAGGGTTTCAGGCACATCGTTCTTAACAATTGCTTGTGCTAAACCTTCGACAACTGCAGTTTTACCAACACCTGGCTCGCCGATTAAGACTGGATTGTTTTTAGTACGACGTGAAAGAACTTGCATAACGCGTTCGATCTCTAATTCGCGACCGATAACTGGATCAAGTTTTCCTTCGCGCGCAGCTTGAGTTAAGTTGCGACCGAATTGATCAAGTACCAATGAAGTTGAAGGAGTTCCTTCGGCTGGCCCATTGGCAGCAACTGCTTCTTTTCCTTGGTAGCCAGAAAGTAATTGAATAACTTGTTGGCGAACACGGTTTAAATCTGCGCCAAGTTTTACTAATACTTGTGCGGCAACACCTTCGCCTTCGCGAATCAAACCAAGCAAAATGTGCTCGGTGCCAATGTAGTTGTGTCCAAGTTGCAACGCTTCGCGCAGTGAAAGCTCAAGAACTTTCTTGGCGCGTGGAGTAAATGGAATATGACCACTTGGTGCTTGCTGACCTTGTCCAATAATTTCTTCAACTTGCGCGCGCACGGCTTCGAGTGAAATGCCCATGCCTTCCATCGCTTTAGCTGCGACGCCTTCGCCTTCATGAATCAGACCAAGCAAAATGTGCTCGGTGCCGATGTAGTTGTGATTGAGCATGCGTGCTTCTTCTTGGGCTAGAACTACAACCCGGCGGGCACGGTCGGTAAAACGCTCAAACATGGGCGGTACTCCTTACTATTCGTATCTCGCTAAGCCTAATGCCAGAGGGTCAGGCTCGCGAGGTAAGTTTTACGCTCAAAAAAACCACTAGATATGCCAGTTATAACCAAGATTGACCCCAATTTATGCCCTGGGCGGGCAGGAAAATTGGCTCAGGTTTAGAGGATTTTGAGCATTCGGGTATTGCCCAAAGTGTTTGGTTTAACCGATTCGAGGTCAAGGAATTCAGCTACACCAGAGTCATAAGACTTAAGTAATTGAATGTAGACCTCGGGCTCAACTGGGGTGCCTTGGATTTCTTCGAAACCATGACGACCGAAGAATTTAGTTTCAAAAGTTAAACAGAACATTCTGGATAGTCCGAGTTCGTAAGCGCGCTTAATGATACTTTCTAGAATCTGATTTCCGATTCCTTTTCCGCGCAACTTTTCTGAAATTGCTACCGAGCGAACTTCTGCTAAATCTTCCCAAAGCACGTGCAGCGCACCACAACCAACTACTTGGCCATCTTCAACTGCAACCACAAATTCTTGCACGCTTTCATAAAGTGTCACAGTCTCTTTTTGTAGCATGCGACCGCCAGAAGCAAAATCCACAATTAGCTTATGAATGCCTTTAATGTCACTTGTGCGAGCTGGCCGAACTTCAATCATTACTCGATCTCCGGCTTAACAAGTGGGAACAAAATTGTTTCGCGAATTCCGAGGCCAGTTAGCGCCATGAGCAATCGGTCAACGCCCATTCCCATTCCACCCATTGGTGGCATTCCAAATTCCATTGCGCGCAAGAAATCTTCATCAACTTGCATTGCCTCAACATCGCCCTTAGCGCCAAGGCGAGCTTGCTCAACTAAGCGATCACGCTGAATAACTGGGTCGATAAGTTCGGAGTAACCAGTTGCAAGTTCAAAACCTTCAACATAGAGATCCCACTTTTCAGCCACACCTGGAGTTTCGCGATGTGCTCGAACTAGCGGTGAAGTATCAACTGGGAAGCCCATTACGAAAGTTGGTTCAATTAACTGATCTTTTGCCACATGTTCAAAAATTTCTTCAGCCAGCTTGCCGGCAATCCAAGCTGGATCGACTTTCATGCCCAACTTAGTTGCGATGCGCTTTAGATCTTCCATCGGCGTTAGCGCAGTTACGGTTTCGCCAGCACCTTCAGAAATCGCGTCATATAGCGATATCTCGCGCCATTTTCCGCTGAAATCTATTTGGCGACCATCTTGATGAGTAACCGTTAATGAGCCGGCCACAGCCATTGCAGCGTTCTGAATGAGCTGCTGGGTTAGCTCGGCAATTGAACGCCAATCTCCGAATGATTGATAACTCTCGATCATCGCGAATTCTGGCGAGTGCGAAGAATCTGCACCTTCGTTACGGAAGTTACGGTTGATTTCAAATACTCGCTCGATGCCACCTACAACACAACGCTTAAGGAAAAGTTCGGGTGCTATGCGCAAGAAAAGATCCATGTCGTACGCATTACTAAAAGATTTAAAAGGGCGAGCAGCTGCGCCACCATGTTGAACTTGCAGCATTGGGGTTTCCACCTCAATGAAATCTAGTTCGTGAAAAGTTTGACGCAATGAACGCATGACCGTTGGTCGCATGCGAGCAGTTACTCGAGCTTCAGGGCGCACAATTAAATCTACGTAACGCATACGAACTCGAGTTTCCTCAGAGAGCGGATTGTGTTCGTTAGGTAGCGGGCGTAAAGATTTCGAAGCAATTTGCCAAGAGTTAGCCAAGATTGAAAGTTCGCCGCGCTTAGAGGTAATTATTTCGCCAGTCACGCTAACAATGTCGCCGAGATCAACTTGTGATTTCCAGGCAGCGATTGAATCTTCGCCAACTTTGTCGAGCGAGAACATGGCTTGCAGTTCAGTGCCATCGCCTTCGCGCAAAGTTGCAAAACACAATTTTCCGGTATCGCGCTTAAAAATAATGCGACCAGTCAAACTTTCAATATCACCGGTAGCGGTATCAGTCTCTAGTCCTTGGTACTTAGCGCGAACTTCACCCAAAGTTTTCGTGCGAGGCACAGCAACTGGATATGGCTCAATACCTTGGGCAATTAAGTCAGCCCGCTTCTCGCGCCGGATACGAAGTTGCTCGGGTAGGTCATCACCGATTATTGGAGTCTGCTCGCTCATAAGAAGTGCAGTCTAACTGCTACTGATTGCGCTCGTGAATTAGACGCAAGCCGATCAAAGTTAGATCTGGTTCATGTTCATCAATCGTCTCGGAAACGCCCAAAATTAAGGGTGCCAGGCCACCTGTTGCAACAACAGTTGGCGTATCACTGTAGCTCTGTGCGAGTTCTTCAGTGATGCGATTTACCAAACCATCGACTTGGCCAGCAAAGCCAAAGATCGTTCCGGATTGAAGAGCTTCAACTGTATTTTTGCCAATTACTGATTTAGGTAGAACTAATTCGACTTTACGAAGTTGTGCCGCTCTGGCCGCAAGTGCCTCGACTGAGATTTCAATACCAGGAGCAAGTGCGCCACCTAAAAACTCACCTGTTGGTGAAACCACGTCAAAATTAGTTGAGGTACCAAAATCAACAACTATTGCAGGTCCACCAAATAAAGTATGAGCGGCTAAAGTATTGACGATTCGGTCAGCACCAATTTCTTTTGGATTGTCGACCGATAGCGGAACACCGGTCTTAATGCCGGGTTCAACAATCGTGGTTGGCACATCTTCGAAGTAATCAGCAATCATGCGACGTAGCTCGCGAAGCGTTGCAGGCACAGTGCTGCAAATAGCTAACCCAGTTAAGTCATAATCTGAAACTAGCGCTTCGTATTGCAACCAGAGTTCATCGGCAGTGTTACGAGGATCGGTCTTTACTCGCCAAGACTGAGTTAAATTCTCGCCTTCGAAAATTCCCAATACGGTATTGGTATTACCAACATCTACAGTTAACAACATGATTACTTGCTCCTTACGTCGAGGCCGATATCAAAATTCTTTACTGAATGTGTAAGAGCGCCGATTGCCAAGTAATCAACGCCAGTTTGGGCATAGCTGCGTGCTAGATCAAGTGTGATGCCACCTGATGCTTCGAGCTTTGTTTGTCCAGCCACCAGCGAGACTGCCGCCCGACATTGCTCAGGTGTCATATTGTCGAGCAGAACTAGATCAGGTTTAAGTGGCAGAACTTCGGCTAACTGTTCCAAAGTATCTACTTCAATTTCAATCGGTGCAGTTGGGAAAGCGCTACGAACCGCGTTAAACGCTGCTTTCACGCCACCTGCTGCGGCGATGTGATTATCTTTGATCAAGGCAGCATCAGATAATGACATTCGATGATTCGTGCCACCGCCCATGCGAACCGCAAACTTTTCTAACTCGCGCCAACCCGGAGTCGTCTTTCGGGTATCACGAATTTTACACTTGGTACCGGCGATTGCGGCAACCCAGTTACTGGTCAAGGTAGCGATGCCAGATAAGTGACCGAGGAAATTTAGAGCGGTTCGTTCAGCAAGCAAAATAGCGCGTGCATTGCCAGAAACTCTGATTAGTACATCACCTGCGTTAACAGATGCGCCATCGGCAACGAGAACTTCAATGCCCGCGACTCCAACTTTAGTCAAAACGGCTTTAGCCATTTCGATTCCGGCAACTACACCTGAGTCACGAGCAACAAACTCGGCTTGCAATTCGGCGTTAGCAGCAATAGTTGCAACTGAAGTTACATCTACTCCCCCAGCTAAATCTTCGGCTAGAGCTGCTTTCACTAATTCGTAATCAATCATTTATTTATCACCTGCGCATATTCAGTTGACCAATTTCCGATTTGATCGATTTGTTGCACAATTCTCTTTTCCCAAGTTGTACTTGTCTCTGGAAAATCTTCGCGCCAATGCGAGCCGCGGGTTTCTTGTCTAATCAAAGCTGCTCGCAAAATGGTCTGCGCCAGTTGAAAGAGATTGGTGGTTTCCCAAGCATCAACCTGCGGCGCAGAACTATTTCTAGTTTCTAATCTAGAGAGAGTGTTGCTAGTTTCGATTAGTGAGTCAGCTGAACGCAGCACGCCAGCGCCCCGGCTCATTGCAGTTTGTAAGTCTTTGCGAACTGCTGGATCAAGCAAGAAAGCCTGACTATTGTTTTCAACTGGTTCAGATTCAGCTGGCAGATTTGCGGCAATATCAGCAGCAATGCGAGCACTGAAAACTAAGCCTTCGAGCAGTGAATTTGAGGCTAATCGGTTAGCTCCATGAACGCCTGAGCAAGCAGTTTCGCCACATGCATATAAGCCAGGAATACTGCTGTGGCCATTTAGATCTACGCGTACACCGCCTGAGGCATAGTGCGAGGCCGGTGCGACTGGAATCAAATCTTTGGTTGGATCAATATCGTGCGACAAGCAAGACGCGTTAATTGTTGGGAAACGTTCAGCGAAACCGGTTAAGTGGCGAACATCAAGCCAGACATGATCCTTGCCGGTTTCTTTCATTTTTCGCATAATTGCAATCGCTACTACATCGCGAGGCGCTAACTCAGCCAACGGATGGAGGCCTTGCATAAAGCGGGCACCACTATCGTCAACTAGGTGCGCACCTTCGCCGCGCACTGCTTCAGAAATTAGCGGTTGTTGACCACGCGATTTTCCACCTAACCAAAGTACGGTGGGGTGGAACTGAATAAATTCCACATCTGCAATTTTGGCACCGGCACGTAGCGCAAGAGCAACACCGTCGCCCGTCGACACCGATGGATTAGTGGTACTTGCAAAAACTTGTCCCAGCCCACCGGTGCCGAGTACCACTGCCTTAGCGAGTGCTTGTCCAACTCCATCACGTGAGCCAGCACCGATTACGTGCAGAGTTACTCCGCAAACGCGACCCGTTTTATCTTTTAGCGCATCAAGTACTAGCGCATCTTCGAGAACTTCAATCTGTGGATCATTACGAACTGCAGCTAGAAGAGCTCGAGAAACTTCAGCTCCGGTTGCATCGCCGCCTGCGTGCAAAATGCGATTACGTAAGTGGCCACCTTCGCGGGTTAGTGAAATTTCACCATCAACTTCAGTATCGAACTTTGCGCCGCGTTCAATTAATTTGCGAACCGCTTCGGGGCCTTCGGTAACTAAAACTCGAACTGCTTCGACATCGCATAGACCAGCACCTGCCGTCAAAGTGTCTGTTAAATGGGCCTCTGGTGAGTCACCATCGCCAAGGGCAGCTGCGATTCCACCTTGTGCCCACTTAGTTGAACCTTCGTCTACTTTTGCTTTAGTAACTATCAAAACCGATAAACCGTATGTCCGAAGTTGCAACGCAGTAGTCATGCCAGCAATTCCGGAGCCAACCACAATTACATCGGCGCGCGAAGTCCACCCTGGCTTAGGAGCTAGTAGTTTCATGAGTTAGATTCCACAACTGCATTATCTAGCAAACGAACCCCATTTACCCAACCAGCGATGATGGCTCGCTTGTTCTGAGTGGTTGCGCTAGCTTTCTGAAAAGTTTTCTCGTCAATAATTTCGGCATAATCCAATTTAAAGGCAGGCTCCGTTGCCAAGATGTCGTGCATTCTATTAGGATCATTTAGCGCTTTAGAAATAATCAATGCAGCTGCTCGATCAGCTTCAGTTAATCGAATATTTCGTGACGATAGCGCCAAGCCATCAAATTCGCGCACTGTCGGCACTGCCACAATGTCGAGCTTCTTAAAGTGATTTTTGATCAACCATAGTTGCTGAAAGTCTTTCTCGCCGAAAATTGCTGCACTTGGTTTCACAATTTCGAATAGTCGATTAACCACAGTTAAGACCCCGGCAAAGTGGCCTGGCCTTGCTGCGCCTTCATAAAGATCGCCAACTGCGCCAGCTGAAATTTGAGTTGGCTCACTTGGATAAATTTCGTCATAGTTCGGAAACCAAACTTCGGTAGCCCCTGCCAAAGTTGCAATCTGAATATCTGTCTCTGGGGTACGCGGATACTTTTCGAGATCTGCCGCATCGGTAAATTGCAGTGGATTAACAAAAATGCTGACAACTACTTCTTTATCTAGTTCGCGAGCACGTTTGATCAACGCTTGGTGGCCCTTGTGTAGGGCACCCATTGTCGGAACTAGTACGGTCATCTTTTGGCTCCAGTCCTTTTGCGGTCCCGGGCGATGCGTGCTTAGTCTAAATCAGTATTTAGTAGATCCGAAATCCGGCCGTGTGTAAGCAGGATTGCCTCAGGTTCAATCTCAAACCAAGGTGCCAAAACAAAGCGACGTTCATGAGCACGTGGGTGGGGCAAAGTTAACTTCTCGTCATTAACCAATAATCCGCCATATTGAATTAGATCTAAATCAATTACGCGTGGCCCCCAATGAATCTCGCGAGTTCGGCCCATCGCGGTCTCGATGCCATTTAAAAGCGACAATAAATCTTTCGCCGGCAAATCTGATTCTAAAATCGCAACTGCATTTAGGTAATCAGGTTGCTCTGGACCACCAACTGGTTTAGTTTGCAAATAGCTAGAGACGGCAATTACTTCGGTGGCTTCACGTAGTAAACCGACAGCTAAATCTAAATTTGCTTTGGGATCTCCAATATTTGCACCAAGTGAAATTACAGCCTTCATCGAGTGCGGATTACCATCACATTGATATCGCTAGTGACTGCGTTAACTGGCGCGCTTGGTTTGTGCACTGTAACTAGGGCGATTTCAACCAAATTCGCGGTTGCTAAAATTTCATCAGCAATCACACCAGCTAACTTCTCAATTAACTTATATGGCGTGCCGGTTATTGCGGCAACAACTAAGTCGCAGATTGCACCGTAATCGACGGTATCGGCTAAGTCATCACTCTTAGATGCTTTTTCTAAATCAAGAATCAGTTCAACATCAACTAAGAAATCTTGACCATTTTTAGTTTCCTCGGCAAATACCCCGTGATAACCGAAACCTTTAATGCCATTTATACGAATTGAATCATTCATTACAAGACCGCCTTGTTAGCCGCTACGCCATGAACTCTAACTGCCCAGATGCCGCTTTGGCTAAGTCGCTTCGTTAGCTCAACCGTTGCGGCTTCGCGAGCAGTTGGATTATCGCCACCTAAGAATCTCTTGCGAGATGCGCCAACAAGAACTGGATAACCAAGAGCTACAAATCGCTCTATTTCCTCGATTATTGCCCAATTATCAGCGGCTTCTTTAGCAAAGCCGATTCCGGGATCAATAATCAAATTTGATTTACTCACGCCTGCCGAAAGCGCTGCCTGAATTCGTAAACTTAATTCTGCAATTACTTCTTCGACCACATTTGTATAAACCGCCAAATCATTCATCTCTTTGGAGTGACCGCGCCAATGCATTGCAATGTATGGAACCTGCAGCTCAGCAGCGGTATCTAACATTGCCGCATCAGCAAGCCCGCCACTGACATCGTTGATTATGGAAGCACCGGCAATTACAGCAGCCCGCGCAGTTGAAGCTCTCATAGTGTCGATACTTATTGGTTTACCAGCATCAACTAATTTTGAGATTACATTAATGACTCTTCGTTCTTCTTCAGCCGCTGAAACTCGTTCAGCTCCTGGTCGCGTTGACTCGCCACCGACATCGATTAGATCTGCGCCTTCGGCAATAAGTTTTAATCCGTGATCAACTGCATCGGGATAAGTGAAATGTTCGCCGCCATCGGCAAAGGAATCCGGTGTTGCGTTAAGAATTCCCATTACCAACATGGTTTAACTACCGCGCTGTAATTAGAGACATCGCCTCGGCACGAGTAGCCGGATCGCGTAATACGCCACGGACTGCACTAGTAATTGTGCGAGCCTCAGATTTACGAACACCGCGCATCGACATACATAAATGTTCGCAATCAATAATCACGATCACGCCCATTGGTTTCAGAATATCCATCATGGCATCTGCGATTTGTGAAGTCATTCGCTCTTGAACTTGTGGTCGCTTGGCAAAAACATCTACTAATCGCGCAATTTTCGATAACCCAGTGATTTTTCCATTTGGAATATAGCCAACGTGGGCAACGCCATGGAAAGGGGTTAAGTGGTGCTCGCACTGTGAAAATAGGTCAATATCGCGAATAATCACGAGTTCTTCGTGGCCAATATCAAAAGTTGTGGTCAAGACATCTTCGGGTGATTGATACAGCCCAGCAAAGTTTTCCGCCATTGCGCGTGCAACTCGTGCCGGGGTTTCTTTTAACCCATCGCGCTCAGGATTTTCACCTAGTGCAAGTAAAAGTTCGCGAACTGCTGCTTCAGCGCGTGCTGCATCGTAAGGCTGACTAGCGCGGCCGTCGCCATCTTCAATTGAAACTGAATTTATCTCACTCACTAGATTTCTTTCTGGTGCGTGGTTTCTTGGTTTCAACTACTTCTTCAACTTTAGCTCGCGCCGGAACTTCTACCGGTGGGATATCTGAAGGAACGCGTGTGATTGATCCAGTCCAGGCTGGTCGCTCTGCCCAAGACTTAACTTTCTTAAAGATCTCGGCGATTTCATCTTTATTGATTGTCTCGCGGTCAAGCAACTCAAGAACCATGGCATCAAGTGTTTTGCGATTAGCAACAAGAATATCGAAAGCTTCTTGATGTGCATTTTCAATTAACTTACGAACCTCAGTATCAATAATTCCAGCAACTTTTTCTGAGTAATCACGTTCATGTCCGTAGCTACGACCCATGAATGGTTCGGAACCATCGGAACCAAGTTTGATTGCTCCAATTGCTTCGGTCATTCCGTACTGGGTAACCATGGCTTTAGCTAACGCAGTAGCTTTTTCAATATCATTCGATGCGCCAGTTGTTGGATCATGGAATATAAGTTCCTCGGCTGCGCGACCACCAAGTGAATACGTCAATTGATCAAGTAGTTGATTACGAGTAGTTGAATACTTATCGTCATCTGGCAAAACCATGGTGTAACCAAGTGCGCGACCTCGCGGCATTATGGTGATTTTGTGAACTGGATCAGTGTGTGGCAAAGCATGCGCAACCAGTGCGTGGCCAGCCTCGTGATAAGCCGTAACTAAGCGCTCAGAGTCTGACATTAAGCGTGATTTACGCTGTGGGCCAGCCATGACACGATCGATTGCTTCATCGAGTTCGCGATTGCCAATTTCACTCTTTAGTTCACGAGCTGCCAAAAGTGCTGCCTCGTTAAGAACGTTTGCTAAGTCAGCACCAGTAAATCCAGGAGTGCGACGGGCATACTCGAGAAGTTCTAAATCTTTTGCAACCGGTTTTCCTTTTGCATGTACTTGCAGAATTGCTTCGCGACCTTTGAGATCTGGGCGATCAACTGCAATTTGGCGATCAAAACGGCCCGGACGAAGAAGTGCTGGATCTAGTACATCAGGGCGGTTAGTAGCTGCGATCAAAATTACTTGACCATTTGCTTCGAAGCCATCCATCTCAACCAAGAGTTGGTTAAGTGTTTGTTCACGTTCATCGTGACCACCACCCATACCAGTTCCGCGTTGACGACCTACGGCATCGATTTCATCAACAAAGATAATTGCCGGTGCGTTTGCTTTTGCCTGCGTAAACAGATCACGTACACGTGCTGCACCTACACCGACAAACATTTCCACAAAGTCAGAACCTGAGATTGAATAGAACGGCACACCTGCTTCGCCAGCAACTGCACGCGCTAGCAAAGTCTTACCGGTTCCTGGCGGGCCATAAAGTAAAACACCCTTTGGAATCTTGGCACCGAGTTCGGCGTATTTAGCTGAGTTCGCTAAGAAATCTTTAATCTCATGTAATTCTGCAATTGCTTCATCAGCGCCGGCAACATCAGCAAAAGTAGTCTTTGGTACCTCATCACTTTGCAACTTTGCTCGTGATTTACCAAAACTAAATACCTTGTTTCCGCCTTGTGATTGGCTGAGCATAAAGAAGAAGAGCAAACCAATAATTAAAATTGGCGCTATCGAAAATAGGAAGCTGAGAAAGAGCGGCGTCTTAGGAACTTCGATATTCCAGCCATTTACGGGTGGATTCGCACTTAAAGCATCAATAATTGTGGGCTCTTGGCGAATGACATATGACGCCTCAACTTTAGTTGCGCCATCGATTGTTCTACCTGGCTTTAGTTCTACGCGAATTTTCTGATCTTTATCTACAACTGTTGCGCTCTTAACTTCAGATTGCGCAATGGCATCAAGAATTTGAGAAGTGTTGACCTTAGTAAAAGCGCTACCAGCACCAGAAATCTGACCGAAAACCGATACCGCAATGATTGCGAACACGATCCAGAACAGTGGTCCTCGGAAAATCCGTCCAGCTTTTGTGATTGGTTTCTTATCGCCAAGTTTAGCGACGGTCTTCGTCACTTTATTCTTTTTATCTCTTTTAATTACTTCTCTCATATTGCTTCTATTCGTACATGTGCTTTGCAAGCACACCGATAAATGGCAAGTTACGATACTTCTCATCGAAATCAAGTCCGTAACCAACAACGAAATCTGTTGGAATATCAAAACCTACATATTTAACAGTTACTTCAACTTTCGCTGCTTCTGGTTTGCGCAGAATTGCCAAGATATCAACGTTGGCGGCACCGCGAGATTCGAGATTCGACTTCAACCAAGAAAGTGTTAGACCTGAGTCAACAATATCCTCAACGATTAATACATTGCGGCCCGTAATATCGCGATCAAGATCTTTTAAAATACGAACTACGCCACTTGATTTAGTGCCGGAGCCATAAGAAGAAACTGCCATCCAATCCATTTCGAGATGACGTTGCATCGCACGAGTTAGATCAGCCATCGCCATAACTGCGCCTTTTAATACGCCAACCAATAGAACGTCACGACCTTCGTAATCAGCATCAACTTGCGCAGCTAATTCCTTAATGCGTGCCTGCAGATCTACTTCGCTAACTATTACGCGCTCGATATCGCTTTCAATTACTGATAAATCCACGATGCTCCTTCATTGATTTGGCAGGCTTGCTTCTTACTTAGCGGGACAGGAGCGAAAGTCTGCCCGAAATTCGCGAAACCTTCACACCGCCAGGGAGGCTACAAGCGCCTTGACCATGCCAAGAGGTGACAAAAGCCTCAACCGAGGCCACATGATCGGCGGTAATTGAGCCCGTTGGAGCTCCTGCAGCATAAATCGCCATTCGCAGCAGCCGAGTTCGAACTGCCTTCGGCAGGTCAGCCAAAAGTGAAATTTCGAGATCAGATAAGTCAAGGCCAGCTGCAACTTGATTCGCCCACCCATCGAGGGCATCTGCATCATCACGTAACAGATCGGCACTGCGGGCAAGTGCCTCAGTAATTCCGGGCCCAATTGTTTCTTCTAATTTTGGTAGCGCAGTTGTGCGCACTCGAACACGCGCAAATTGCGAATCAGAATTATGCGGATCAGTCCAAGGAGTCAAACTATTTTCGGCACACGCAGCTAAAGTTTCAGTTCGAGTGATCGCCAAAAGTGGGCGGCAGTATCTTCCAGTGCAGCGCGCCATTCCAGAAAGTGATCGGGCACCTGAGCCGCGTGCCAAACCTAACAAAACACTTTCGGCTTGATCATTAAGAGTGTGGCCAAGAAAAATTAATTTGGCGTTGTGATTTTCGGCAACTGCATCAAGAGCGGCATATCGAGCTCGTCGTGCAGATGCTTCTAACCCATCAATCATTTCGACATCGACTTTAACAATTTCGACTTCTGAAATTCCTAATTCAAAAAGTTGGGTTCGAACTTTTGCAGCTTGTTCGCCAGAATTTTTCTGAAGTTGGTGATCAATAGTTACGCCAACTAGATTAACAAGCGCATTTTTTGATTCCGGAACAAGTGCCGCAGCTAGAGCTAATGAATCAGCGCCACCAGAGACTGCAACTAAGACTGTGTCTCCTGCGCTACAACCAGATAAGCATTCACGCACAGCACTTCGAATAGCTACCGTTGCTGGGTTTGTGCTCACGGGGTTAAGACTAGACCCGACCACCAAATGGCATTAAGCCCTTAACGCTATAAATATTTGAGTAGAGCAGACCCTTGCCCTTGGAATTTGCTTCCCACATCATGCCGTTTCCAGCATAAATTGTGATGTGGTGGATGCTCGAGATGGTTCCCTTATATGAGTAGAACAAGAGATCGCCAGGCACTAACTCCGTAAGTTTCACATGCTTGGTGTAGCCCGCATAGAGCGCTGAGTTTAAGCGATCCCAGTTTGGCCAACCTAAACCAGCAGATTTATATGCGGCATAAACCAAACCTGAGCAATCGAAAGAGTTAGGGCCTTCGGAGCCCCAGATGTACGGCTTGCGAGCAAGAACTTGTTTCTTAGCAAAAGCCACAGCCACTTCTCGTTGGGCTTGAGTAGTGCGAATAGTTGATCGGCCACTAAAGCCAAGATCTGGCCAAATTTTTGATTGATTAGGTGTTATCGCTGCTTGCCCGGCTTGAGCTTCTTCAAGCAAAGCTAATTGACGTTGTTGCTGCAACGTTATTCGAACATTCTTTGCTTTGGCTAATTCTTTAATCAATTTATCTTGGACAGCCCGTAACTTATCTACTTCTTTCTGCTGTAGCGCTTTAGCGTCATCAGCAACTTTCTTAGCTGCCGCAACTTTCTCAGTAGCGGCAACTTGTTTTACTTTAGCTTCGTCTGCGACAACTTTTGCGGCACGAGCAATAATTTCAGCGGCTTTAAATCGTTCTAGCGCTGCAGTATTTTGATCGCCTAAAGAATCCAGAATTGTAATTCGATCAACTAAGTCTTGTGGGCCATTTGCACTTAACAGTGGTTCGATGTCGCTGAAGGTGCCACCCATAATGTAGGCATTAGCTGCCAACTTACCAATGGTTCGATGTGCACTTGCAACTTCTTCGGCAGTCTTCCGCGCGTATTCAGCTGCCGCATTTGCTTCGGAAGTTGCTTTTACTAACTCAGCTTTAGCTTTTACGTAAAGTGCGAGTGCTGCATTGGCTTGCGTAGTGAGGGTTTTTAAAGTCATATTTGCTGCCGCTAATTTTTTGGCTGCAGCATCTGCTGCTGCTTTTTTCGCAGCTTCGGCCTTTTTCGCTGCTTCAATCTGCGCCAATGTAGGTTTCGGGGTGGCGGCATAAACAGCCGTGCTACTACCTAGAAAAGTTAGCGCGACTGCGAAGGCAATAAGCCGCTTCGACATACCCCAAGGATAAATGGGGCACCTTAGAAAAGAGTTAAACGCGCCCCAGATTCACTCTTTAATTAGATACATCACGTCGCTTGAAAAGCGTAAGCACAATCGCAGAGCTTGCCGCCAAATAAATTGCCACCATTGTTATTGAGTGGGTGTAAGAAATATCAGTTGTACCTCCAACTGCGATATTTGACATCAAGCTTCCGGGCATCCAGGTACCTAGACTTGATTTAACGGCAACGAGAATATTCTCCACAATTAATAACCAGATAACACCCAGGGAGATTGCGCTGATTGGTGAGCGAAGCAGTAGTCCCAAAATCATGCCTACTGTGCCAAATGCAATTACTGACAACAGTACATTTCCAAAAGTTTTCGCCATTTCTTGCAAAGCATCAGAAGTTACCCAGGCATCGGTAGCAACTTTGGCTTTTCCTGAAAGACCAAAAGCCAATGACATGCTGACTACTGCGGCGAGAATCACCATCACGATTGCAAATGAAGCCATTGAAATATATTTACCGATCAACAACTGCATGCGGCGAGGCTGGCGCACCAGCAAATTGCGCAAAGTTCCGTAGGTATATTCCTGAGCAGTTTGGGCAGCAAAGACACAGAGAGCAACGATTCCTAATAGGCCGGCAGCGTTGCTAAAGCCAATGGTTAGACCGCTTGGTAGTTGCAATATTTCACGAGAAATCATGTTGCCGCGATCGGAATTTCCTTGCGGAGAATCAATCAGTAAAAAGAGTAAAGAGGTGACTAAACCAGTCAAACCAACCGATGCCAGCATTGTGCCCAGAAATAGTGTTGGTCTCCGAAGTTTGCGCCACTCTGCTCTAAAGACTTGGAAGATGAGTACGTGAATCATTCGGAATCCCCCGTCATTTCGAAGAAAGTCTCTTCTAAACTCGGCAACATCGGCGAAAGTTGCGAGAGCGTAATTCCTGCAGCAAATGCTGACTTATTGAGTTCGGCAGCCCATTCAGCAGGCCCTTCGATATGTGCAACGCCGCTGCGAATCGTAGATTTATGACCTGCAGCTGCCGCAATTTCCGAGATTTTGGGTAAATCACTTTCGTTTAGCGTTTTAACCAAGATGAAAGGTTGTTGTGCCAAGAATAAATCTTCGATCTTGCCAGCGAATAAAACTTTTCCTTTGCGCAACATAACTAAATGTTGGCTAATTAACTCGAGCTCGGAAAGCAAATGCGAAGAGACGAAAACAGTGGTGCCCTCTTGCGCTAAGGATTTCAACAAATCTCGAATCTCTTGAATGCCTTCGGGGTCTAAACCATTGGTTGGTTCATCGAGAATCAAAAGTTTCGGATTAGGGAGCAAAGCTGCCGCAATTCCTAACCGCTGTTTCATGCCTAATGAATAAGTTTTATACTTTGAATTACCACGATCGCCTAAACCAACTCGAGCCAGAAGTGATTGCACATGATCGGTTCCGTAGCCGCCCAAAGTTGCCAACACATTTAAATTCTCGCGACCAGTTAGAGCTGGATAAAACGCCGGACCTTCGATCATCGCGCCAACGCTGGCCAAGTATTTTTCAGGATGCTTAATTGAATGACCCAAAATTTCGCCAGAGCCACCAGTAGGTGAGATCAAGCCCAACAACATACGAATGGTGGTCGTTTTACCTGACCCATTTGGCCCGACGAAACCACATACAGTGCCCATCGGTACTTCGAAATTAGCGTGTGAAACTGCAAAGGTATCGCCATATTTCTTGCTTAAATCTTGAACTGCTACCGCGAGATTACTCATGCACACCACAATAGTCCTTCCCCTTACACTTAGCAGGTGAGCAAAAATGCCTGGGGCTACCAAGAACCCAACCGCCGCCCTGATCCTGATTGGAAAGTTAACCCACAAACTTCTCAGGTTCGCGCTGGCGTAACCCGCACTGGTTTTGGCGAGACTTCCGAGGCGCTCTTTCTAAATAGTGGCTTTACTTATTCTTCCGCCCAAGAAGCTGAAGACTCATTTACCGATGAGACTGATCACTTTGTTTATAGCCGTTTTGGTAACCCAACAGTTGCGATGTTCGAAAATCGATTAGCCGAACTTGAAGGTGCCGAGCTTTGCGTCGCAACTGGTTCCGGCATGTCAGCCATGTTTGCCTCAGTTGCTTGCATGGTTAAGGCAGGTGACCGAGTTGTTGCTTCGGCTGCGATGTTTAGTTCCTGCCATGTCGTACTGACTGAATTTTTGCCAGCTTGGAGCGTTGAAGTTGAACTCGTAAAAGGCACCGAAGAAAAAGTTTGGGCAGAAGCGTTAAGCAAGCCGACCAAAGTTGTGTTCCTTGAGTCACCAAGTAATCCGCTGATGGAAATTGTTGATATCCGAATGATTTCTGATTTGGCACATAAGGTCGGCGCAACCGTGATCGTCGATAACGTTATGGCGTCACCGATTATGCAACGCCCACTCGAGCTTGGCGCCGATGTAGTTATGTATTCGGCAACTAAACATATTGATGGTCAAGGTCGCGTACTAGCTGGTGCGGTTTTAGGTAGCTTCGGTTACATCAATGAATATTTCAAACCATTCTTCCGCCACACCGGCCCTTCATTGAGTCCATTTAATGCGTGGGTGCTTTTGAAGTCACTCGAAACTTTGGATATGCGAGTAGAGCGCATGGCAAATAACGCACAGAAAATTGCTGAGTTCTTAGAAACTAGACCTGAAATTGAAGTTGTAAGTTTCCCTGGCTTGCCTTCACACCCAGGTCATGAATTAGCAAAGAAGCAGATGACTGGTTTTGGTACGACTATTGGAATTACATTTAAGGGCACCAAAAAAGATGTATATAAGTTCATGGATGCCTTGCGAATCATTGATATTTCTAACAATTTAGGCGATAGCAAGTCACTTATTACCCACCCGGCTTCAACTACTCATCGCCGTTTAAGCCAGCCAGATCAACTTGCCATGGGAATTACTGCAACCACGCTACGTCTTTCAGTTGGTTTAGAGCACAGCGATGATCTAATTAAAGATATTGCGCAGGCGCTCGGTTAATTACTTTTGGCTTATTTTGATTTGAGTTAACTCAGATTAAAACGGCGGCAACAAGTAATACTGAATACAAACTTAAGTAAGTAATTGACAATTGGAAAACCTTGGCAGCTACTTTTCCATAGTCTGGATTACTCCCGCGAAGTTGCACTAACTCATAAGCAAAAACAACAAAAAGAAAAACATTTATAGCTTGAGCCCAATTACTTAATTGAGCAAGATCAATTGTTACAACTGAAGCAATAAACATAGCGATGGTATGGAACCACATTTGGCCATGTAAATTTTTTTGCGAAGTGACGCCTGGCAACATCGGAATTCCGGCTGCGTTGTAATCATCTTTATATTTAATTGCTAGCGCCCAGAAGTGTGGCGGAGTCCAGAAAAAGATAACAAAGAAAAATGCCCAAGCTACATTTGATAAATCATTTGTGACTGCAGCCCATCCAATTAGCACTGGCATGCATCCAGCGATTCCGCCCCAAACAATATTTTGTGCGGTGCGTCGCTTAAGTGCCATTGTATAAATAACTACATAGAAAACAATTGCAATAAAAGTTAAGAAAGTGGCAAGTGCGGTAGTAAAGAACCAAAAAATAAGAAGTGAAAGCAGTCCGACGATAGTTGCAAAAATTGTTGCTTCCCTGCGCGAGATAACACCAGTTGCAATTGGTCGTTGCGCAGTGCGCTTCATCAACTTATCGGTTTCACTTTCGATCACCATGTTGAATGCGTTTGCGCTACCAGCCGCCAAAGTTCCGCCCAAAATTGTTGCGATAGAAAGTCCCACCGAAGGGATGCCATTTTGGGCAAGCACTAGAGCCGGCAAGGTGGTCACAAGCAAAAGTTCGACCACTCGCAATTTCATGAGGTCAAAATAGCCGCGAATTCGCAGATCCGAACTCTTATCTGGCTGATTTACGCTCACAGAGCAAGGCTACTAAGTTAAATACACAGCGCTCACCGCTGGCGTTCCCAGAAGGCTCTCAGGTTCATGGGTTAATTTCTGGTCGTGGAAAACAATCAAAAGCCCGAATGGTTCAAACTCGCTGAAAACGATCAGCCGGTAAATCGCCCACTAAAGAAGTCAGCGCCAATGCGCAATCTGACCTTCATCTTGGCGGGCATCCTGGTTCTTCCAATGGGCGCTGGTGTCGCTCTACTCACACACGAAAATCACTCAACCGTGGCTGCTGAAACTCTGAATTTAATCCAAGACTCACCGGCTGCGACTAGCTCAGCCAGTGCGCTGCAAGGCAACACAATTACGATGCCGACTGCTTCTCGTGAAGATGATGACGATGAAGTAGGCGATAATGATGACGATGATGACGAGGATGACAAAAAGAAGAGTGGTAACAAAAAATCTAAGCACTCAGATGACGATGATGACGATGAGGATGACGACTAATTAATTGTATTACTCTTGGCGCATGCGCCGAATTGCAATATTGGTTCTTACATTTTCGTTAGCTCTGCCTCAATTAACTAGCGCTGAAGTTACTTCTGATCAAACCAAATTAACTTTAGCTTCGACTATTACCGGTGATATCACCCCTAAATCTGTTCGTTCTTCAGGTACGGGATTAGTAAGTGCGCACAACATGATGTATCGGCACTCGGTCACAATTTATGATTCCCAAACTCAAGAGCTAATCAAGCGAATTCCGGACTCAGTAAAGTTAAGTGATTTCGGGTATTCCAAATACTCTGGAACATACAAAGGCTCACCTGTCGAGGGTTCATTCTCCCCCGATGGCGAATACCTATACGTGACTAACTATGCGATGTACGGCAAGGGTTTTAATAAAGAAGGCACTGATGTTTGCTCACCAGCCAATGGTTATGACTCCAGCTTTGTTTACCGAATAAATCTAAGCGACTACAAAATTGATGGTGTCTATGCAGTCGGTTCAGTGCCTAAGGTTTTAGAAGTAACCCCTGATAACAAATACATTCTGGTAACCACATGGTGCTCTTACACGCTAGATGTAATTTCAATTGCGAAACAGAAGAGAGTTAAGTCAATCAAGATTGGTCGCTACCCAAGAGGCATTGCGGTTTCGGTCGATTCCAGCAAGGCATATGTTGCTGAAATGGGTGGCAGTAATATTCACGAAATTGATCTGACTGATTTTTCTAAGAAATTGATTCCAGTCGGCGTAAATCCGCGAGCTGTTGTTTTATCTCCCGATAACACCAAGTTATATGTGACTTTAAATATCGCTGGAAAAGTGGCGGCCTGGGATCTAGTGAAGAACAAATCCTTAGGTTCAGTTAAAACCGGAAATGCTGCGAGATCACTTGCCATATCTAGCGACGGAACTGCGCTCTTTGTGGTCAACTATAAAAGTGGCACTTTGTCCAAAGTTCGAGCCGCTGATCTAAAAGTTCTGCAAACTGTCAAAGTCTGTGCTGAACCAATCGGAATTACTTACGATGCTTTAACCGCTAGAACTTGGGTCGCTTGTTACGGTGGTTCCATCAAGGTTTTCGACAATATCTGATGGGCTCGGTGATGGGCTCGTTGATGGGCTTGGTGATGGGCTTGGTGAAAGAATTACAACTGGCTTAGCAAATTTTGCCAGAGCTTTATCTAGCGCCGTACGAGCTGCATTTGCGGCAGTTGTTCCTCTAGGAATTTGATCAGCTATCGCAACAAATATGTACTCTCTATCTCCACCTTGAACATAACCAGCTAGTGAGACGGTTCCGTTTAAGGTTCCAGTTTTTGCTCTCACTAAACCAATTGCCGATGGTGCGCTCTTAATAAACCGATCCTGCATTGTGCCGCTTACTCCACCAACAGGTAATCCACCGTAAATAGAACTGTATCTAACGTTGCTATAAGTTTTTAAAAGAAGTTGGCCAATCATCCGAGCTGAAAGTTTGTTGGATTTAGAAAGCCCACTGCCATCTACGGCATTCAAACCAGTTGAATCAACACCTAAGTCAGCAAAAGTCTTCACAAATACTTTTTCAATTCCAGACTTGGTATACCCGAATCCGGCACGCATAGATGCATGCATAGCTATCCGATCTCCCAAAGTGTTATCACTCCAGATCAGCATCCAGTCCATGATTTTTTGCAATGGCGGTGACTGATAAGTAGCTATTGGCTCTTTTGCATATAAAAGTGTTTCCGCGGCATTAATTTTTAACAAGCTCACTTGGATATCTCGAGCTTCAAATTGCTTCTTAATAAAATCGAGATCGACAGTATGCATGCTGGCATACTCGATGCGCATAGAAGTTATTGGGCCACCATTGTCTGCATCAAGCTTCTTAAGTGCGGTTTTTACTAACTTTGGCAGGGATACCCGACCCATTTTGGCTGCAACTGAACTGTTTCGCTCCATCCATGGATCTAGCGAGCCAGCAATAATCAGAGTGTTGGGTTCTGCACCGGTAGAAATTTGCGTAGTAAACCTATGATCTGGAGTTAAGTAACTCAATAAGGCTGTTGCCGAAAGTATTTTGAGCAGAGATGCTGGCTTACGTAGAGACGTCGCGCTGCTCTCAAAAATAGTTTCACCGGTAACTGGATCAATCAGCGTCATACCCGGATTTGCAAGCGATTTTGAACTAGCAGCGCTTTTTAAAATCGGGCTAATCGCGCTACTTTTTAGGGCTGCTGGAGCGCCCGAAGTCATAGCTGCAGTAAGCACAACTAGAACTACGCTGACCGAGATAATTGATAACGGGCGCAACTTCATGCTGCGAATACTACTTTCTAATTACTGAAGATAGATTAACCCAATGAGCATTCCACCAGCTGAAATAGGTCCGGGCGAATTTTTCCCCGTAGTTGGCGTTGGGCCACATCCAAAACCATGGCCAACAGGTAATGAATACGACTTAGAGCTTCTTGAGAATGGCGATCGTCGTAACGTGCTCGACAAATATCGATACTGGTCAGTTGCTGCAATTGTTGCTGACTTAGATACTAAACGTCATAAATTGCAGATTGCAATTGAAAATTGGCAGCATGATTTAAATATCGGTTCAGTAGTTAGAACCGCAAATGCTTTTAATGTTGCTGCCGTTCATATTGTTGGTAAGCGCGACTGGAATAAGCGCGGAGCCATGGTTACAGATAGATATTTAACGATTGTCCATCATCCAACGGTTGAGGATTTTGGAAATTACTGTCGCGAAGCTGGTTTACCAATAATCGGAATTGATAACTTGCCTGGAATTTCAAAACAACTTGAGTCAACACAATTGCCCGAAAGCTGTGTTCTTCTTTTTGGCCAAGAAGGTGCTGGCATGAGCGAAGAAGCAGTTGCAGTGTGCGAAGTTGTACTAGAAATTAATCAGTATGGATCTACTCGCAGCATGAATGCTTCAGCTGCGGGTGCAATTGCCATGTATCACTGGGCGTTACAACACTTAGCTAAATAAACCTAAATAAGTTAGAACTACTCGTCTGCGAGAGCCTCGCGCACAGATATTAAGCGTCGATCAATCTCATCAGCTTCAGTGTTACGACCCAAAATTCGCATAACTGCAGCCATTGAAGTTTCAATATCTACGATGAATTCGAAATCTTTCGGATCTTCATCGGTAGCTACAGTTAAAACCTGATCGAGAGTATTTAGGCCTTCTTCGTATTTCTCCAACAACACTTGAGCTTTACCGAATTCAAAGAGTGCGTTATTCGAACGAATATGGTCATGCGCGGTCTCAAAAACATCGAGTGCTTTGCGCGCGCGCGTCAGAGCTAGATCACCTTCACCGAGTGCAACATGACAAGAAGCAATTTTCTGATCACAACGGGCAACTTGAATAACTTCTTTGTTTCGCTTAAATAGATCGCGAGCTTCGTAGAAAGAAATGATCGCTTCGCGGAAATTCTTAAGTGAGCGGTGAGCGCAACCGATTAAGTAGAGATCATTCGCTGCACCATATTCATTTCCATCAAGTAAATGTTCTTGAGCACATTCATCCATTGTGGAAATAACTTTTTCAAAATTCTTGGAGGCAAACCACCACTCGCCTAGTGTGCAGGCAAGTTCAAGCGCGATGGAAGATTTATTGGCGCGCAAGATTTCAACCGCCTTAGACATCGCAGTTGCTGCTTCTTCCATTCGCTTTAACTGATTTAAGTTGTATCCAATTGCGCTATATGCCTGGGCTACGCCTTCAGAAGGCGCGCTTGCACCAAGTTGGTCATAAATATCGCAAGCAGTTTCAGCGAGAGCTAGGGCTTCGTCATATTGGCCGCGTGCAAAAATACGCGCGCTTAATTCGTAATATGTGCTGGCGCGTTCTGCGCCTTCAACCTCGGGAATTCGATCCCAGAGCATTTCCTCGGTAACAAGATCTTCTAAGCCTTCATCGTCGCCCATTTGGATCTCCCTAATCGAAGTTTCCTCATCTATCGAGTAAGCGTGACTCTATACGCCCAACCTGTCCGTTTGGGGGGAGTTAGCCTCCAAAACACCTTGCATTTCGCGCTTAAATTGACCTGAAATCGCCAAAACTGCCTCCAAAATGCAGATGCAAATGATTTGCATTAACATTTTGCCATGCATATTCCTGACGGATTTATCGACCTACCAACCTCGGCAATCTTTGCAGCAGCCTCAGCGGGCGCAATTACCTACTCTCTCGTTGGCGCACGCAAACAATTAGATGAGAAGAGCGCACCTTTAGCTGGCCTAACCGCAGTTTTCATCTTCGCGGTTCAAATGTTGAACTTCCCAGTTGCTGCCGGAACTAGTGGTCACTTGTTGGGCGGTGCTTTAGCGGCAGTTCTGGTCGGCCCTTATGCAGCGACATTAGCGTTGACTGTCGTTTTAGTTATGCAAGCATTTTTATTTGCCGATGGTGGCTTAAGTGCAATTGGTCTAAATGTTTTCAATATGTCGGTCTTGGGAGTTTGGGGTGGTTACGCCGTATTTCTCTTGACTCGTAAAATTCTTCCTAAGAATAAATCTTCAATTGCAGTCGCAGCAGCTGCCGCAGGATTTATCTCGGTACCAATCGCTGCAGTCGGCTTTGTTTTTCAATACGCGATTGGTGCGACAGCAACATTTTCAGTGACAACAGTTTTAGGCGCGATGGTCGGAACTCATATTTTGATTGGTATTGGTGAGGCAATCATTACTGCATTGACCGTTAGCGCAGTAATCGCAAGTCGTTCAGATTTAGTCTTTGGTTGGAAGAATAAAACTTCTACTCTTGAGATTCGGAGCTAACCATGATGAGCAATCGTAAATTCATTATTGCAGGATTACTAATCTCGGCCCTACTAGCTGGTGGCGCTTCTTTTTACGCATCTTCAAGTCCAGATGGATTAGAAAAAGTTGCTGAAGAAATTGGTTTTATTGATACAGCTAAAGACAGTGCAAACGCTGATACTGCTTTAGCTGACTACGGGGTTAAAGGCGTTGAAAATGAACGCCTATCCGTAGGTGTAGCTGGTGTAATCGGAGTAATTGCAACAGGTGCTGTTTCTGGTGGTCTATTCCTATTGCTTCGTCGCAAGAAGCCGACAAATTAAGGTAGAGACCGGTCATCACCATGGTCACGATGTGGGTGAGCGGCTTTATATTCATCGCCACTCGGTAGTTCACTCCTTACCCTCACATCCAAAAATCATTGCCGCCCTGCTCTTTATTTTCACGGTTGTTGCGACGCCGATTACTTGGTGGTTTAACTTCCTGGGCTATTTCGTACTAATTATTGCTGTGGCAATAACTGCCAAAATTCCACTAAAGACCCTCTTTACGCGGGCACTTATCGAAATTCCCTTTGTTTTCTTCGCCATTTTGATGCCTTTTTTCGGCAAAGGTGAAGTTGTCACAGTCGGTCCCTTTGACCTGTACCAAGAAGGTTTAATTGCCGCCGCTGGAATTTTGATTAAAGGAACGCTTGGCGTATTAACTGCAATCACTCTTTCAACTTCAACTACGGCCCGCGAAATGTTGCGCGGTCTAGAGAAGTTAAAGTTGCCAACTTTAATGGTGCAGATAGCTTCATTCATGCTTCGCTATGTAAATGTAGTTAATGATGAAATGGAACGAATGAAAGTTGCACGCGAGTCACGCGGTTTTAACGCAACCGGAATTAAACATTGGAAAGTTTTAGCTACTGCTGCTGGTGCTCTCTTTATTCGATCTTACGAAAGAGGCGAACGAGTTCACTTAGCAATGCTTTCGCGAGGTTACACCGGTGTATTGCCGCACGAAGAACCACCCAAGCTATCTAAGTCAGTTTGGTTTACCGCACTTGCTTTGCCAATTTCAGCTCTCTCAATTCTCGCAATCAGTTTAGGATTAAACATATGAGTTCAACACCAAGTCTGTTAATTGAAAATCTCGCTTTTGCTTACCCTGACGGTAACCAAGCGTTGTATGGCGTTAACTTGCGAATTGAAAAAGGCGAGCGAGTTGCACTGCTTGGCCCAAACGGTGCCGGAAAAACGACTCTAGTAATGCATATGAATGGAATTCACCCAACTTCCCATGGAAAAGTTGAAGTAGCTGGCCAGTTAGTTAATTCCAGCGACAAAGAGTCAATCAAAGTTATTCGCTCTAAAGTCGGAATTGTTTTTCAAGATCCAGATGATCAATTGTTTATGCCAACAGTTGGTGAAGATGTGGCTTTTGGTCCATTTAATATGGGTAAGCGGGGCGCTGAGCTTGATGCGATAGTTGATGAAGCGCTGCACTTAGTCGGAATGAGCGAATTCAAAGATCGCCCGCCGCACCATCTCTCATTCGGTCAGCGTCGACGTGTTGCTGTTGCAACCGTATTGGCCATGAAGCCTGAAATCCTGGTTTTAGATGAACCTTCTTCAAACTTAGATCCAGCTAGTCGCCGCGAATTAGCCGATATTTTGCGCTCATTAGACATCACAATGGTTATGGTGACGCACGATCTGCCTTATGCCTACGAATTGTGTGAGCGATCAGTAATTCTTTCGGGCGGCATCATCGTGGCCGATGGTTCTACGCATGAAATTCTTACTAATTCAGCTTTATTGGCGGCTAATCGTCTTGAACTTCCAGTTGGTTTTTCGATTCAATAATCCAAGGTAGAATTGGGCATTGCTTCGACCGAAGCAAAGTACTTCCCCCACACAAGTGCAAAATTGCACTTTCTTGCGAGTCTTATCTCCACCCTGACCAATATGAGTCAAACCAAGACGCGCTTGTTTACGTCTTGATTGGTGTTGATTTTCTATGGCTCTACAACCACGTACCCCTGCCCCTGGCAAAGCTCGACGAGCGGCTGCAGCTAAAGCTGGCAAGCCAGCAAATAAAACAACTGCGCAGAAAGAATCTGCAACTCGTCGTTATGCCGATATTGATCCACGTTCGGTATCAAAGAAAGAAGCTCGCAACCTAGAGCGTTCGAAGTTACGTGCAAAGCGTTACGCCGAATCAAAAATTTCTAAGCCACGCGCTGAAAAGCCAGTTGATGGAAATACTGAAGTTCCAGTCTTCGAACGTTCTCGTTCATCAAAGCCAGCAACCGGCAAGCCACGTACTTCAGTGCCACGTTCATCAGATTCTCGTTCATCTTCTCCGCGTACTGATCGTGCTGCACGACCAACTACAGGTCGCCCAGAACGTAAGTCATCTGAACGTCCATCATCTGATCGTCCACGCGCTGAACGTCCTGCTTCAGATCGCGCACGAAATGATCGTCCGCGCACGGATGCACCTCGCAGCGAAAAGCCAGCATTTAAAAAGACTTTCAGCGACAAGCGCGAAAAGCCAGAGACTCGTGCAACAAAGTTTGTAGCAGAACGCGCAACACGTCCTGATCGCAATCCAGCACCGGCTCGTAATTCCGACACTGTTCCATCAACTCGTCGCGATGCTGCAAAAGCTCGCGCAACTCGCAGCAACGATGGTCGTCCGAATTTTGAACCACGCAAGCGCGAAAAATATGTTCCAGGCGTTGGCAAGCGCAGCAAAAACGCAGCTCGCGATTTCAAGCGTTCTGAAGATCGCACTAACTCTTATAACCGCCCAGAGCGCACATCAAGTGCTTACGGTCGCACTCACTCAGCAACAACCGATTTCGGTGCTGACGATAATTACATTTCAGCGAATTTAGCTGATGCTAATTTGATTGATGCCACACCAAAGACTGAAATCACAATGACTTTCGCTGAGCTTGGTATTGCACCTAAGTTAGTTGAACGCCTTACTGCGCAAGGAATTAATCACCCATTCCCAATTCAGATTGCAACACTGCCTGATGCGCTAGCTGGCAATGACATCTTGGGCCGTGGACAAACTGGTTCAGGCAAGACTCTTGCTTTCGGTTTGGCGATGCTGACCAACCTAAATGGTCGCGTTGCAAAGCCACACAAGCCACTTGGTTTGGTGTTAACACCAACTCGCGAATTAGCACAGCAGATTGATGAAGTTTTAACACCACTTGCGAAATCAATTGGTCTTGATTCAGTAGTAATCGCAGGCGGAATGCCTTACGGCAAGCAGATCACTGCAATGCGTCAATCTTGCCCAATCTTGGTTGCAACACCAGGACGTTTGATTGACCTACTTGATAAGGGCGAAGTTCAACTCGATGATCTACAGATCACAGTTCTTGATGAAGCCGATCAAATGGCTGACATGGGCTTCTTGCCAGTAGTAAAAGAAATTCTTGATCAAGCTAAGCCAGATGGACAGCGTTTATTATTCTCAGCAACTCTTGACCGTGGCGTAGATGCGCTCGTTAAGAAGTATTTAAACAATCCAAAGACTCACTCATTACAAAACGACCGTGCCTCAGTTTCAACAATGAAGCACTACGTACTAACAATGCAGACCACTGATAAAGATGATGTAACTGCGCAGATCGCATCTCGCAGCGGCAAGACCATCTTGTTCGTAAAAACTCAACGCGGTGCTGATCGCTTAGCTGACAAACTTGCTCACGCAGGTGTTCCAGTTGGCGCACTTCACGGTGGAAAGTCACAAGCAGTTCGTACTCGCACTTTGGCACTATTTAAGGAAACTCCTAACGCAGCCCTAGTTGCAACCGATGTTGCAGCTCGCGGTATTCACGTTGATGGAATTTCACTAGTTGTGCACTTCGATGCACCAACAGATCACAAGGATTATCTGCACCGTTCAGGTCGTACTGCACGTGCTGGCGAAGAAGGCAATGTTGTATTGCTTTCAACCACAAAGAGCCAATCTGGCGTTAAGTCACTAACTTCACGCGCAGGCGTTACTCCGATATTTGTTCACGTCGAACCAATGTCTAATGAGTTAATTGATATCACTGGTGCAGTTGAACCTTCAGGTATTCCTTACATCGCGCCAGTGATGGAGAACAAGGGTCCAAGTCGCGGCAACCGTCGCCCTCGCCCTAACTCAAGCGAACGTCGCCGTCGCCCTCGTTAATTCGATTTGATCTAACCGGTTTAGTAACTCCAGGGTTACTTCACCGGCTTTAGGTGCTACGCAGGCATATGAAATTTCAATAGCAAAATCAATTCTGGCTATGAATTTTTCGACTACCGATAGATCGCCTCGCACAAATAGCGCGAATTCGAATTCACCGATTCGAGCAATTAAATCCTCTGCTCTTGCGCTATTTGAAAGCACATCAGCAAATGCCACAATCTCATCTATTGTCGAAGTTGTCGGTAGCTCTAACCTAATTGCGCAAAGTTCAATGGCACTTCGTTGGAATCGAGCTAACTCGCGAGCCATCTCTTGGTAGTAAAGTGGCGGAGCTAGCAAATTTGTTTGCGAATCGTGGCGGCCATCGTGTGAGATTGGTTCGAAAATCGGTTTTTCCATTAGATTACTCATCTCAAGTGAGATTGAAGGAGAGTGGTGTGAGCGCTGAATCTAAGAAGCATCTCAGTCAATCTGCTCGTCGCCAAATCGTGACAGCCCTGCTCAACTTTGAAGGCGCTGTCGTATTAGCCCTAGGGGCCTTTCTAATTTTCAAATCTATAACTGCTGATTCAGTGGAGATAGCACCGCTTGCCGGTGAAATAGTTTTTGCCGCACTTGGTGGGTTCGGCCTGCTGGCATCGGCTTATTCCTTTAAAAATAAGCGCAGATTTGGTCGCGCTCCTGCAGTATTGGCGAACTTAATCGCCCTCGGTGTCGCGAAGTATCAATTTGAAGGCGGTCTCTGGTTTGTTGCCCTGCCGCTAGTTATTGTTGCGGTGATGACGCTTTATTGCGCAGTAACTATTGTCCCGGAAGGTAAGTAATGGTCAGCATTGCAGTTGTTGGTAGCACCAATATCGACATGGTTGCATACAGCGATCAGATTCCAGAACGTGGCGAAACTGTTACGGGCAAAGACTTTGCTATTGGTTTTGGTGGCAAAGGTGCAAACCAAGCGGTAATGGCGGCGCGCTTAGGAATTAAGACTTACATGGTTGGTGCGGTTGGTGATGATGTTTTCGGTCAATCTGCAATTAAGAATTTCACTGACCAAGGTGTAAACACCGAGTATCTAGCAACAGTTCCAGGCTCTAGCGGTGTTGCACCTATCTGGGTTGATGCCGATGGTGATAATCGCATCATCGTGGTTCCAGGCGCTAATGCCAAAGTAACTATTGCCCAAGTTGAGAACGCAATTAATTCAATTAAGGATTTGAAGGTAGTCATCGGACAGTTTGAAATTCCAGTAGAAGTTACTACTGCCGCATTTGCAGCTGCTCGCAAATTAGGAATCACAACTATTTTAAATCCCGCTCCGTATCGAGATATTCCAGCAGCACTGTTGGCCGTAACTGATTGGTTAATTCCGAATAGCCATGAATTTCAAGATCTGCACCCACAACATTTAGATCCAAGTTCCGAGGGAGTAATCGCTGATTTTGCCGCTGCCCAGAAAATCAATTTAGTTGTGACACTGGGCGAAGATGGTGTTGTAATCGCCGATGGCGCAATTACCAAAGTTGCCGCGCAAAAAGTTAAGCCGGTTGACACAACTGGTGCGGGCGATTGTTTTGTCGGCTCCTTTGCATTCGGCTTGGCGATGCAAATGTCACCTGCCAAGGCTGCGGCCTTGGGTTGCCAGACCGCTGGGCTTAGTGTCACTCGACTTGGGGCGCAGAGCTCTTACCCGACGGCTGCCGAGGTTTCTGACTTTCTTCCGGCTTAGCCAATTGCTGCTAAGTGTGCCGAATATCGCTTAAATTACGCTGCCATCTTTGACTAAACGAATTTAGTCATGGGGGCTCACCTCGGTAGACTTCAAGGGTAGATCGCTACTAACAAGGGGAGAAAGCCAGTGTCGGCTTCCGATTCAAATATCGATTTTGGTGCTAACGATTGGTTAGTCGAGGAAATGCAAGAACGTTACCTCGCAGATCCCACTTCAGTTGATCAAGCTTGGATTGATTACTTCACGAAGAATGGCGTTGCCGGTCAAAGCGCTGCACCTAAAGCAGGAGTTCCTCCAATTCCTAAAGCGATGCAAACACCAGTTGCAACACCCGCGCCAGTTGCAACACCCGCGCCAGTTGTAACACCAGCGCCAGTTGCACCTGTTCAAGTACAACAACCAGTAGTAACTGCGCCAGTTGTAACAACTGCTCCGACACCAGCAGATCCTGTTGCTAAGCCAGTTCCAGTTTTAGTTACACCAGCAGCTTCATCATTAACTCCGATTCGTGGAGTTAGCGCTCGTGTTGTCCAAAGTATGGAAGCATCGCTAAGCGTTCCAACAGCAACTAGCGTTCGCGCAATTCCAGCAAAATTGATGATCGACAACCGCATTGTCATTAACAATCACTTGAAGCGTACTCGCGGCGGAAAAGTTTCTTTCACTCACCTAATTGGCTACGCGATGATCAAAGCAATGCGCGCGATGCCAGAGATGAATGTTTTCTATGGCGAGATTGATGGCAAACCAGCAATTGGCCAACCAGAACATATCAACATTGGTATCGCAATTGACTTAGCTAAACCAGATGGATCACGTCAATTACTAGTTCCATCAATCAAAGGTTGCGAAGATTTAGATTTCGCACAATTCGTTAGCGCCTACGAAACAGTAATTCGCAAAGCGCGCGGTGGCACATTAACTGTTGAGGATTACGCGGGCACAACTGCTTCGCTAACTAACCCGGGCACTATCGGCACCGTTCACTCGGTTCCACGCTTAGTTCAAGGGCAAGGCTTAATTATTGGCGTGGGAGCTATGGATTACCCAGCTGAATTCCAAGGTGCCTCTGATGAAACCTTGGCCCGCATGGCTGTTAGCAAGGTAATCACTTTGACTAGCACTTACGATCACCGAGTTATTCAAGGTGCACAATCTGGTGATTTCTTGCGCCGCATTCATGAGCTTCTGCTTGGTGCAGAACGTTTCTATGAAGATATTTTTGCAGCGCTGCGAATTCCTTATGTGCCAATTCATTGGGCGGCAGATTTAGATTTCACTCGCGATGACCATATTTCAAAGACTGCTCGTGTTCAGCAACTGATTCAGGCATATCGCATTAACGGTCACTTAATGTCTGATACTGATCCGCTCGAATACAAGCAGCGCTCTCACCCAGATCTAGAAGTTGAAACTCACGGATTAACTCTCTGGGATCTTGATCGCGAATTCGCAACTGGCGGTTTCGGTGGCAAAGCATTTATGCCACTTCGTAACATCCTTGGAATTCTGCGTGATTCTTATTGCCGTTCAGTTGGCGTTGAATATATGTATATTGAAAATCCAGCCGAGCGTAAATGGATGCAAGAACATATTGAAGTCGGTACCCAACAAGTACCACGCGAAGAACAACTACGTATTTTGCGTAAATTAAATAGCGCCGAAGCTTTCGAATCATTCCTGCAGACAAAGTTCGTCGGCCAGAAGCGATTCTCGCTTGAAGGTGGCGAGTCTGTTATTCCACTTCTTGATGCGGTTATTTCAGCTGCGGCTGAAGCAAAACTTGATGAAGTATGTATCGGCATGCCGCACCGTGGTCGCTTAAATGTGTTGGCAAATATTGCTGGTAAATCACATGGTCAGATCTTCCAAGAGTTCGAAGGTCACTACCAGGAGAATCAAGTTCAAGGTTCTGGCGATGTTAAGTACCACTTAGGTACTGAAGGAATTTTCACTGCCGAATCAGGTGCCACGACAAAGATTTATTTAGCTGCGAATCCATCTCACCTAGAGGCGGTAAACCCCGTGCTAGAAGGCATTGTGCGCGCTAAGCAGGATAAGTTAAATATCAAGGATATTTTCTCAGTCCTACCAATTTTGATGCACGGCGATGCAGCCTTTGCTGGTCAAGGTGTAGTTGCCGAAACTTTGCAGATGTCACAACTTCGTGGCTACCGCACTGGTGGAACCGTACATATTGTCGTAAATAACCAAGTTGGTTTTACAACTTCACCTCATGGTTCTCGCTCTTCAACTTACTCAACTGATTTTGCCAAGATTATCCAGGCGCCGGTATTTCACGTAAATGGTGATGATCCTGAAGCTTGTGTTCGAGTTGCGCGTCTAGCTTTCCAATATCGCCAAGAATTTAATAAAGATGTAGTCATCGACATGGTTTGCTACCGTCGTCGCGGACACAACGAAGGTGATGAGCCAAGTTTCACTCAACCACTTATGTACAAGTTGATCGACGCAAAGCGAACAACTCGTACGCTTTACACTGAAAGTTTGATCGGTCGCGGTGACATCACTCAGGTCGAAGCCGAAGCAGTTGCTAAAGATTTCCAAAATCAACTCGAAGCGGTTTTTGCTTCAGTTCATAATCACGAAGCTGAACAACCAGCCCACCGACAGATTCCACAAGTTCCGGCACCTACAACTGTTGACACGTCAATCACCGAAGCAGTTGCTCGCCAAATCGCAGCCACCCAAGTTGCAGTTCCTGAAGGATTTACCATTCATCCGAAGTTAGTTCCCCAACTAACTAAGCGAGTTGAAATGTTAAACGATGGCACTATCGACTGGTCTATGGGCGAAACTCTTGCCTTCGGTTCATTGTTGCTTGAAGGTCGACCAATTCGTTTAGCTGGTCAAGATTCCCGCCGCGGTACTTTCTCAAATCGTCATGCAGTGATCGTCGATAAGGAAAATGCCAGCGAGTGGACTCCCCTACGCGGCCTAATTCAAGATGAAAACCAATTCTTCGTTATCGACTCATTGCTCTCGGAATACGCTGCAATGGGCTTCGAATATGGCTATTCGGTAGTTCGCGAAGAAGCGCTAGTCATGTGGGAAGGCCAATTTGGTGACTTCAGTAATGGCGCGCAAACGATTGTTGATGAGTTTATTTCTTCTGCACTACAAAAGTGGGGCGAGCGCTCTTCAGTAGTTCTGCTGCTGCCACATGGTTACGAAGGTCAAGGACCAGATCACTCATCAGGTCGCATCGAACGTTACTTACTACTTTGCGCTGAAAACAATATGACGGTTGCACAACCATCAACACCTGCCTCTTACTTCCACTTATTACGCTGGCATGCAGCGAATCCGGCACGTCGCCCAATGGTGGTCTTTACGCCAAAGTCGATGTTGCGTCTAAAGGCTGCTGCGTCCGCACTAAGTGATTTCACTTCCGGAACTTTCCGTCCCGTAATCAGTGATGACAAAGTTGCTAACGCAGCTCGTATAATTTTCTGTTCAGGCAAGATCTATCACGATCTAGTTGCTGAACGCGAAAAGAATGGTGAGCATTCAACTGCGATAGTTCGAGTTGAACAGTTATATCCATTGCCAGCTGCCGAAATGGCAGCAGAGGCCGCGAAGCATCCAAATGCATCACTGCTTTGGGTTCAAGATGAACCTGCTAACCAAGGTGCTTGGTCACATATCGCTCTTGGCACTTCTGAACACTTTGGTGGTAATGGCTTTGGTGGTCGCACACTTCGTCGAGTTTCTCGATTGGCAAGCGCTTCACCTGCTACCGGAAATCATCATTGGCACGAAGAAGAAGCTAAAGCGCTAATGACCGAGGCATTTACTCGCTAATTAATTACGACTGCGCTTCGCTTTCTTGTAACGAAAGAGCACGCGCGCACGTAGTTCGCTTTCGCTGATCCAGCCCCACTGTCGCGAATCTGTGCTGGCTTTGTTATCGCCTTCGACCCAAACTTTGCCGGCGTTCTCACCGCTACCAATTTCAAGTAAGCGCTTTATGACAAAAACTCCTGGTCGATCAGCACGCTCAATTACATAGACTTTGCGCGCCTTTAATTTAGGTACCGCCCAGGAAACCACCAGCCAATCGCCATCAACCAGCGTGGGCGACATGGAATCACCTGCAACGGCGACTGTGCGCCAAGCAAACGAGCCAAATTTCCCCATAGACGGTAGTGTCACACTTAGGAATCAAAAAACCAAACGTTTATTGCTCGAAAGGGAACTTCAAATGATTTCATTTCTAAAGCCAAGCACCACTGTTTACGCACACTGCGACTTACCTTGTGGCGTTTACGATCCAGCTCAAGCAAAGATCGAAGCGCTTTCTGTTAAGGCTTGCATGGAAAAGTATGCAGCAAACACAGATGCTGATTTCCGTTCTCGCTCAGTTGCAATCAAAGAAGAGCGTTCACATCAAGTTAAAGAGCACCTCTGGGTTCTCTGGACAGATTATTTCAAGCCAAATCACTTTGAGGCATACCCACAACTTCATACACTTTTCAACGATGCAACTAAGTTAGCTGGAGCTGCCGGAACTAAGGGCACTCAAGATGTTGCAGTTGCCGATAAGTTAATTGCCAAGATTGATGAAATTGCGACAATCTTCTGGGAGACCAAGAAGTAATTAATTAGTTCGTGGCGCGCTAGTTAGCGTTTGAGCCGCAGTTCGGGCGAGGAAAGATACTCGCTCGACTGCGGTTCTTTTAATTTGACCATGCGCAATATGACGCTCACCATCGTAGATATCGCATTCAAAAGTTAATTCTTTTCCATTTACTTCAATGCACCGGGCCATACCGCGAATTTCAGTTCCGATTGATACGCCCGATAGAACTTCGATTGAACTGCCACTTAAAATTGTGGTCTCACTACCTTCGAAATATTCAGCGATGGCCGTAACACAGGCGCTTTCCATCACATTTAGTAGATGTGAACCTGCAGCTATTGGTAATTCACCGATTCCTAGTGCAACCGCAGTGTCGCCAGGGCGGATCACCATCGTCGCTAGACCTACCGCGCCTAGGTATTCACTCTCGATATTCATAATTACTTACTCATCATCATTTCTGATCTCAGTGCGGCCTTCAACTCTGATTTCACGATGTTGGATATTGCCAAATTCATCTATTTCAATGGTTACTTCGTGCATGCTGAACTCGGTTATTACCTCATTTTTAAAGCCCGCAAAATTAGCTTGGTTAAACATGGCGTTCAGGGCATCGTGTAACTCACTTGGCGCTTCTTCATTACAGCTTCGACGCAATGCATCACGAGTTAAATCGCGCATTGTTCTTTCATGAATTAGCTCCATAGAGCAAGGAACGCAACCAGAAAGATGTGAGTTGATATTAGCTAAAGTTAACTGCGGCATATCTTCAAACTGTAATTCGATTTTAACTTCAGCCACATCAGCATCGACCAGAATTACAAAAGAGGTCAAAACTTCGACGCATTCAAGTTCATACTTTGAATTACTCATCTGCGCCTCCTTTGTTTTCGCCATAGCCAAGTTCGGCAGCGTAGTCGGCTAACTTCTCGCGCAGTTGTTTACGGCCTCGGTGCAGGCGCGACATAATCGTGCCAGCCGGTGCGCCAACAATTTCGGCAATTTCTTTATAGGAAAAACCTTCGACATCGGCTAGATAGACAGCAATGCGAAACTCTTCCGGAATTTCTTGTAGGGCTCGTTTGATATCGCTATCTGGCAAATTTTCAAGTGCTTCCGCCTCGGCAGATTTTCCTTGGTCGCTGGTATGTGAAGCAGCTTTTGCTAATTGCCAATCTTCAACTTCGCCATTTGAAAGTTGTGGGCGACGCTGGTCTTTGCGATAACTATTGATAAAAGTAGTAGTCAATACGCGATATAGCCAAGCTTTTAAATTTGTACCAGCTTCGAATTGATGGAAAGAAGCAAAAGCTTTTAAGTAAGTGTCCTGCACTAAATCTTTGGCGTCGTCTGGATTTTTTGTGTAACGCATTGCTGCTGCATATAACTGGTTTGTGTAGGCAAGGGCATCTCGCTCGAAGCGCAAAGCGCGTTCGGCTGGGCTCTCTTTAACCAACTCAGTAGATGTCATCAAAGTAAGGCTATCTCGCAACCTAGGGTTTTTGCATTTTTTACCACTCTTGCGAACTGGGAATTAAAATAGAGTTTCGGGCTCTCCCAGTTCAATTTCCTTAATCAAATCTGCGTTATTTACGGCAACTGTATTTACCGCACTGGAAACCGGAACTGGCACCAACCCTGCCGCCGGTTCTTCATGGTGCATTAAGCCTTGCAAAGTAGCAACATCGTGCAGCTTCGGATCTAGCCAATCGCCCCAGCGATCTTTCATCATCATCACTGGCATCCGACTATGAATTATTGCTAGTTCGCCCACGGCCTCGCGAGTGATAATCGAAGCGCTCTCGATAACTTGACCATCGGGAGCTCGCCAACTACTCCAGAGCCCAGCGACGGAGAGAGATTGGTTATCTGCCCCGGAAATATAGAAAGCTTGTTTAGGTTTATAACGACCAAGGGCAGTAGCCCATTCGTAATAGCCCTGCACCGGAATCAAACATCTGGTGGTTCGAAAAGCGTTTCTAAATGTTGGTTTCTCATGAATAGATTCTGAGCGAGCATTGATCGCATGAGATTGTGAAGCCCGCGCCTCAGCATTAGTTTTGTACCAATTTCCAATTAAGCCCCAAGAAGCAATTGCTAATTCGCGTTGGCCGCCATTTTCGCGCACGATATAAATTGGATTTGTTGGCGCGATATTCCAACTTGCCGGCAATGAATATGCAGGGACTGCGCCATGGGCCGAGAATTGTTCGACAAGTTCCTGCATTTGATGGGTCTGTACAAAGCGGCCGCACATAAGCGCAACGCTAGCGCAATCACGAACCCAGTAGAGTTGGCACATGACATCAGCGCAAATTTCGGGAAATTGGCCCGCCATCTTTCGTGGCCCCCTGCCAATTAGCGCTACCGTCACAATTCCGGGCTCGAAATCGGTAACTAATCGAGCGTTAATTTTGGCTGCGCAAGCAACAACTCCATCCTTAATCCGCCGCCCGTTGATTTCGCGCGATAGCGAACTGATGGTTGCCGGCTTACGTGAACTAGGAATTTCAATCGCTGAAACCACGGTCGATGGCGATGCCGCTTGGCAAATTACGCCGGCCAAGATGAGTGGCCCAGTAAATATCGATGTCGGCAATGCCGGCACCGTAATGCGCTTCTTGCCGCCACTTTCAGCGCTAGCAAGTGGTTCGGTGGCTTTCGATGGCGACCCTCGTTCACATGAGCGGCCACTCGGCCCAGTAATTAAAGCGCTCGAAGATTTAGGAATTTCAGTTGCACACGAAGGTCGCTACAGCTTGCCATTAACTTTAAATGGAACTGGTGAGATTCCGGGTGGTTCACTTGAAATTGATGCGAGCGCTTCAAGTCAATTCTTATCTGCACTCTTACTAATCGGGCCAAGCATGACAAATGGCATCACCGTAAAACATGTGGGCGGTGCGCTTCCATCGATGCCACATATTGATATGACGGTAGATATGTTGCGCTTCTTTGGTGCAACTGTTGAAGTAGATACCGTAATTAGCGTTTGGAAAGTCCTACCTGGAAAACTTCGCGGTCAAGATTTTGTGATCGAACCTGATTTATCGAATGCCGCACCTTTCTTATCTATTGCCATGATCTGTGGTGGCGATGTCACAATTGCTGATTGGCCAACTGCAACGACACAACCTGGTGATCAACTGCGCGATATCTTGACGCAGATGGGCGCTAAAGTTGAATTTGTAAGTAGCGGCTTAAAATTAACCGGCACTGGCGCAATTCACGGCATCGATATCGATTTACATGATGTCGGCGAATTAACACCTGCAATTGCGGCTCTATGTGCACTAGCTGATTCACCTTCACATCTGCGCGGAATTGGCCATTTACGTTTACATGAAACCGATCGTCTAGCAGCGCTAACTAAGGAAATTAACGCCTTAGGTGGCAATGTGACTGAAGAAGAAACTGCACTGCACATCACTCCAGCCCCACTTCATGCTGGCCTTTTCCAGACTTACGATGATCATCGTTTAGCTACGGCTGGGGCAGCTATTGGTTTAGTTGTGCCAGGTATTGAGGTCGAAAACATCGCGACTACCCGCAAAACATTGCCTGATTTTCCTGGCCTCTGGAGTTCACTTACTGCATGAGTAAGCGCGAATACGACGAATCTGATGCGCGTGTGCGTCCAGCACCAAGCACGCGCCGCCGTACTAAAGATAGACCTGCTCATGCCGATGCAATCTTTTCACTAGTAACTGCCGTAGATCGTGGTCGAACCACTTGTATCACTGATGATGGTGTTGTTGTCACTGCAATGAAAGCACGCGAACTCGGCCCCAAGTCAGTCGTGGTCGGAGATCGAGTTGGCTTGGTCGGTGATGTAAGTGGTAAAACGGATTCATTAGCCCGTATTGTGACAATTACCGAACGGCGTAATTCACTTAGTCGCACTGTCGATGATGCTGCCAAAGTTGAACGCACCATCGTTGCCAATATTGATCAACTAGTAATTGTGGTTGCGGCAACTAATCCGCCACCTCGTCGCGGTTTAATTGACCGTTTCTTAGTTAGCGCATTTAATGAAGGCATCGCGCCAATCATTCTGGTAACCAAAACTGATTTGGGTGAGATTCCAGAATTTATGGAAGAGTACAAAACTCTTGGCGTTAAAATCTTGACCACAGCGATAAAAACTGAGAGCAAAGAAGCTGATCTACAAAGATTGCATGAAATGCTAACCGGAAAAATCTCGGTTTTAGTTGGTCATTCTGGAGTTGGTAAATCAACTTTGATTAACGCCATCGTGCCCGAGGCTGATCGTGCGACCGGAGTCATTAACGACATTTCTGGCCGCGGTCGTCACACCTCATCAAGTGCGGTTGCATTGCCATTATTTTCTCCCGCATATGTTGGCGCTGTCGGTTGGGTGATTGATACCCCGGGTATTCGCGCATTTGGTCTTTCACATATTGACCCAAATCGCATCGTTGCCGCCTTCGAAGATTTGAGTCCCATTGCGGCAACCTGCATGACAAATTGCGCTCACCATGGCGCTGGTTGCCAGTTAGATATTTGGGCTGCGCCAAATGGAGTAATCGATCAGGCTCGTTCAGCGCGCGTTGCTAGTTTGCGCTCACTCTTAGATGCTCCGAAGGTCGAGCTCGAGCAATAGAATTAGGCTCATTATGAGCGCAAAATACACGCTGGAATCTGATTTAGAGCTTGCCCTTGAACTGGCAGCGCTAGCTGATGGAATCACGATGGCCCGATTTTTAGCCCAAGATTTAGTAGTTTCAACCAAGCCAGATAACACTCCAGTAACTGATGCTGATAAAGCAACTGAAGAAGCGTTGCGCAAACATTTAGCAGTTACCCGACCAGAAGATGGTTTAGTAGGTGAAGAATTTGGTAATGAGAATAAGGAAGCTGCTCGATATTGGGTGATGGACCCAATAGATGGCACCAAAAATTTCATGCGCGGTGTTCCAACTTGGGCAACGTTAATTGGTTTAGTAGAACGACAAAGTGATGGCAGTGAAAAAGTAATTGTTGGCGCCGTAAGTGCTCCTGCTTTAAACCGACGTTGGTATGCAAGCACAGGCAATGGCGCATTTACTTCTTTAAATGGTGGCACACCTCGCCGAATCTGCGTTTCGAAAGTTTCCGAAATCGCAAACGCATCAATCGCCTACTCGGATTTTCAAGGCTGGGGCGATCGGTTACCTAAATTCCATAATTTAATTGCTGACTGCACGCGTTCTAGAGGTTATGGCGATTTTTGGTCGCACATGTTAGTTGCCGAAGGTGCAGTAGATATTGCAGCCGAACCATCACTTGCACTTTGGGATATGGCCGCACTCGATGTAATTGTGCGCGAAGCCGGCGGCACATTTTCTAATCTTTCTGGCGAAATTGGACCTTTCGGCGGTAACGGAATTTCAACAAACACCTTGCTTCACCCAACAGTTATGGCGGCGCTCAATTGATCTATACCTTCAAAATAAGTGGCATGTCTTGTTCTTCTTGTGTAAATAGCATTGAAGGTTCACTGAATTCAATCCCTGGCGTTAACGCTACTGTTAGCTTTGCAACTGAGTCTGTGCACGTTAACGCCGAAGATGACGTCTCAACAAAGACGCTCATTGCTGCCATTAAAAGCGCAGGTTACGCCGCCACGCTTGTTACAGACCCATCTCAATTAGCCCTTCATAGCAAGCGTTCTGGGCTGGCTTTAGCGCTTTCCATCCTCTTCGCAGTGCCTGCGATTGCAATTTCAATGATCATGAGTTGGCACCACTCAATAGATATGTTCATTCATGACCAATTAGATCTATTCGGCCTGCCACATCCGCTTTACTCACCAACTGCATGGGTGGCTATCGGTTTAACTGCGCCACTGATTCTTCTGGTGGCGTTTCCAATTCATCGCGCTGCCTTTAATAACTTCTTAATCTTTATAAACCCTAAACGCAGTGGTGCATTGACCATGGATAACTTGGTTTCCCTCGGGTCACTCGCCGCTTTTGGTTGGTCAATCTATGCAAACTCCACTGGAAACGGTGATGTTTACACCGAAGTTGCAGCTGGCGTTTTACTCTTTGTAATTCTTGGTCGATACCTAGAAGCTAAAGCCAAAGCTAATGCCGGAAGTGCGCTTCAGTCGCTGCTTGAGTTAGGTACCAAAGAAGTTACTGTTATTCGATCCGGCCAAGAAGTTATAATCCCAATTGCTAATCTGCAAGTAGGCGATGAATTCCTGGTTAAACCAGGTGAGCGAATTGCTACTGATGGCGAAGTTATCTCGGGTAATAGCTCGGTCGATAATTCAATGATTACCGGTGAATCTTTACCAGTTGAAGTTAAACCAGGTTCTAAGGTTATTGGTGCAACCGTCAATCACAACGGCCGCATAGTTGTTAAAGCGACTCGAATCGGTGGCGATACTGAGTTAGCGCGAATTACTGCGATGGTGCTTGCTGCTCAAGGCGGGCGTTCACCGATTCAAACTCGAGTAAATAAAATAAGCGCAATCTTTGTTCCAGTAGTTACCTTGGTAGCAATCGCGACCGGCCTGGCTTGGTATTTATATGACTCTCAATTAACAAATGCGATTGCCACAGGTATCGCAGTGCTCGTTATTGCATGTCCATGTGCCCTTGGTTTAGCCACACCTGTTGCCCTGATGGTCGCATCGGGTCGCGGCGCCCAGCGTGGAATAGTGATTTCAGCCCCTAGTGCGCTCGAAGCAGCCCGCGGAATAGACCGCGTTCTGCTCGATAAAACTGGCACTTTAACTAGTGGCCAGATGAAAGTTAGTAGTGCCACAGTTTCGTTAAATGCTGCTGCGCAATTAGCTCAGATTTATCCTGAACTTATCAAAGAAGCCACGATCTTGTCTTCGGCGCTTTCAATTGAAAGTCAGAATACTCACCCAGTGGGTCAAGCAATAGCAGATTACATTTCAGTCCAAGGAATCAAAGCAACCACAGTTACGGATTACTCTGTTTCACCAGGAAACGGTGCTGCTGGTCGGGTTAATTTAGGAATGCACTCTCCTGTTGTTCTAATTGGTTCTCCTGCTGCCGTTGCTCACAGCAGCGTTGATTTCCATCCTGAAATTCAAGCAGCTGTTAGTGCTGCTCAGGCTCAAGCACTTACCGTTTCAGTAATGGCATGGGATGGCATCGCATTAGCGGTGTTTTCAGTTGGAGATCAAATCAAATCTGATGCCGCTGCGACTATTTCTAAATTCAAAGAGATGGGCATCTCGCCTTGGTTGGTAACTGGAGATTCACCAGGGGTTGCTCACGCAGTTGCACTCAAAGTTGGAATTGATATTAGCCAAGTGACAGCTGCAGCTTCACCTGAAAGCAAGTTGGTGGCAATTACTAATTTACAGAGCAAGGGACATAAAGTTTTGATGATTGGTGATGGCATTAATGATGCTGCTGCCCTTGCTGCAGCCGATCTAAGCATGGCGATGGGTACTGGCACAGATACTGCAATTGCTGCTGCCGATATAACTTTAATGCGACCAGATCTAAATGCTGCGATCGCTGCACTGCAATTATCAGATAGCACAATCAAGATTATTAAAGGCAACTTAACTTGGGCATTTGCCTACAACGTAATTGGTATTCCGATTGCTGCAGCTGGCTTGCTAAACCCAATGTATGCAGCCGCGGCCATGGCGCTAAGTTCGGTATTTGTAGTTACAAATTCACTTCGTATTAAGTAGCCCAGCACAGAGCTAGATATTGAAAAATACCCCCATAGATTGATCTCTATGGGGGTATTTCACGTTAGTAGCGGGGGCAGGATTTGAACCTACGACCTCTGGGTTATGAGCCCAGCGAGCTACCGAGCTGCTCCACCCCGCGTCGGTTGCCCTAATCGTAAGCGGTGCAGCGTTAATAACCAAATTGGCTAGTTATTACTTACTTTCCTTGCGCAGATTCGGCTGCAGCAAGTGCTGATTCTAATTTATCTAACGCACGACCAGCAGCAGCAAAATCGCCCTTGGCATTTGCGGCTTGATAATCCTTCATCGCTTGAACAGCTGCGCGAAGTGCAGTTGAAAGCGCTGTTGAATTCTTTGGCGTCGTAGATGTTGAAGAAGTTGATGGAGTTGATGCTGATGTAGTTCCGGAGTTACCACCGAATACTTGATCAAGTGCTCCCTTAAGTGTGTCATCGAAACCAATTTGATCACCGAATGAGACTAGAACTTTCTGCAGCAATGGATACGCCGCAGTGTTGCTAGTTGCTCTTACGTAAACCGGTTGCACATAAAGCAATCCACTTCCGACTGGAAGAGTTACCAAGTTACCTAGTACTACATCAGAACCACCCTGACGCAATAGTGAAAGTGAGTTGGCAACTTCTGGTTTAGCTTCGAAGTTTGAAGCTACCTGTGAAGGACCAGCGATGTTTGTGCTGCGTGGTAATTGCAACACAGTGATCTTTCCGTAATCAGGACCTGCTTCAGAATTAACTGCGGCAAATGCTGAGAGGTTTTCACGACCACCACGAGGTACAAACGGTGTCGTCAACGAGAAAGTTGATTTTGTCGCACCTGGCATTTGTAGAGTCATGTAATAAGGAGGTTGGTTACCTGCGTTTGCGCCAAATGTTGATGGGTCACGAGGTACACGCCAGAAGTCTTGACCACCGTAGAAAGCATCGGATGTCTTTACGTGATACGCACTAAGAATGTCACGTTGAATACGGAACATATCTTCTGGATAGCGAACGTGGTCTAGTAGTTGCGCAGACATTGAGTTCTTTGGCTTAACCGTATTTGGGTATGCCTTGCTCCATGTCTTTAGCACTGGATCTTTCTCGTCCCAGGCGTAAAGAGAAACAGTGCCGTCGTAGGCATCAACTGTGGCTTTTACCGAGTTACGAATGTAGTTAACGGTGGTATCAGATTGAGCGGTAATCGAATTTGAGTTCGTCGTTAACGCATCTGTGGTTGAGCCAGAAAGTGAGGTCTTTCGGGCATATGGATAGCCAGCGCTAGTTGTATAGCCATCGATAATCCAAAGCACCTTGCCATCTACAACGGCAGGATACGGATCGCCATCAAGGGTTAACCATGGCGCTGCTTTAGCTACACGTTCGCGCGGATTACGCTCGAAAAGGATCTTAGAATCTTTATTGATCAAGCTGGAAAGCAAGATCTTCTGTTCCTGATACTTAATCGCGAAAACTAGCTTGTTAAAGAATGAGCCAACTGGAACTCCACCGGTACCGGTGTATGTGTAGTTCTTCTGGCCATTGTCGGCAGTGTCATCTGGAAAATCGAACTCGACTGGCTTGTCAGTTTTGACGCCACCAATAATTGAATAGTCAGGAACGTTCTCACCGAAATAAACGCGAGGCTGGAATTCGCCAAGACCTTTTGTTGGAGGTAGATCACCAACTGCAAAGTTTGGCTTTCCATCTAGGTCAACGGTGTTACCGAAAGCAGCAACAAAACCAAAACCGTGGGTGTAAACCAAGTGGTCGTTGATCCAGTTACGACTTGGGTTACCGTTGATATTTAATTCACGAACCGCAACAACAGTATCGCGCTGCACGCCGTTAACTGTGTAACGATCAACATCAAGTGAATCTGGGAAGGCGTAGTAAGGCTTGATCTGCTGTAGTTGGCGGAAAGTCGCTGAAATTACATTTGGATCCATCAAGCGAATGTTTGCAATCGTTGCTGCGTCATTAGCAAGCTGGCCTTTGGATGTCTCTAAGGTTGCTGCGTAATCTTTCATCTCAACGCCACTTAAATCATAGGCATCACGCGTAGCATCAATATTGCGTTGAATATAAGGCGCTTCCTTTGCTGATTCAGATGGTTTTACCTGGAAAGTTTGAATTGCTGCTGGATAAACGCCAGCAATCAATACTGCTGAAATCACTAGCAGCGCGGTTCCGGATGCTGGCAAGAACCAAGATTTGCGGAAAATATTGGCAAAGAAAAGAAGTGAGCAGATCACTGCGATGCCAGCCAAAATTGCTTTGGCAGGTAGCAGTGCGTTTACATCTGAATAAGTTAGACCAGTAATCAGTTTGTTCTCTTTTAGTGATAGCGCATAACGATCAAACCAATATGCCACGCCCTTTAGTAGAACAAATAGCCCGAGCAATACAGAAAGTTGAGTACGCGCAAATGGTGTTGTGCGATCTTGACGCATTTGTGGACGCAAGCCACCGTATAAGTAGTGCACGGCAGCAGCTGCCAAGGTTGTCAAAATTAGAGCTGAGAAGCCCCATGAAATTAGCGATTGCCAGAAAGGTAAGCGGAAGGCGAAAAAAGAAATATCTAAATTAAACTGCACATCTTTAACACCGAATTCAGTTGAGTTCTTGAACTGTAACCAAGTGCGCCATAGTGAGGTTCCTGCAGTGCCCGCAAAATAAAACACAGCGGCGCCAACACCCAAAAAAGCTAACTTGCGAATCGGTTCGATTTGGGCGCGGTAACGTTCTAAGTTGTCATTCTCGACTGCCATTGAAACAAAAACTGGACGACGCTTGTACGCCAAATACACATTTAATAGAACAAATAGTGAGGTAACTAAACCAAAGCCAATGAAGAGATACACCTTAGTAAATAGCGTCGTTGACCAAACGCTGGAAAAACCAACTGATTTGTACCAAAGCCAATCTGCATAAAAACCACTAAGTGAAACAAGTGCGATTCCAGCGGCTACCAAGATTCCGACAGTGATCGAAAGAGGACTTACTCGTCGGCCACCTGACTTACGGCCAAAGCTCTTTGCGAAATCAAATTGCGGATTCGAACTCATCTATTTCTCCATTTTCATAAACCAACTAGTTTGAATAACCGGGTTGGGATAGCCCAATTTTGCGCTATTTAGGGGCTGAACGCTAATTAGAATAGCCGCTAGGCACGAAAACAGCCGCTGAGTACAGGCAACTTTGCCAAGGCCTGAGCAGGCTTTTTAAGCAGAGTCACAGCCTCCGCCAAGGTTGAAACCGCCACTATTTGCAGTCCCTCTGGAATATTCGTTATGTCGATGCAGTTATCAATTGGCGCTAGAAAAAGTGTTGCGCCAGCTCGCTTAGCACCGATTAATTTATCTTCGATGCCACCAATTGGGCCGACTTCACCTTTTTTATTAATCGTGCCAGTTCCTGCGATGAGCCGCCCATTTACCAGTTGCGCACTATTTAACTTCTCAATAATTCCAAGTGCAAAAATCAAGCCGCCACTTGGCCCACCTGTGTTTGGAATATCAAATTTAACCTGGCGACTACTTAATTCACCTGATCGCAAAAATGGCGCTAGCGCAGGTTCGTTCGCATTTAAATAATTAAAGGCTGCGGTTATCGCATTGTTTTGAGAGCCATCCATCTCAGCCAGGCTCTCTTTCTTAACCTCTTTAACATCTACATTTTGCTCATAAACAACTGATCTTGGAACTACTACTCCATCAGCTTGAATCCAACGCACTAGAACTTCTAGCCCGAAGACCTGGGCATCTGGTGTAGACACTGAAACAGTTGTGAGCATTAGCTTTCCGGAAGGCGCTGGCACTTTGTCGGTGAAGCGAGTTGGAATTTTAACAACTGGACCTAAAACATCAGTTGCTGGTCCAGGTAGAAAGATTACAAATGGCAGTGGAGTGAAAAGAGATATAACCAGAATCAAAGCGAGAAAGTATCTAACTAAGCGAGGCAGCGGTGAAAATCTCATGAGATTGGGTTAATCAGTTGGATCGACTGGCTTTTCTTTTGCAGCCAGATCGCGTGCCTGTTGATCGCGGAAAGATTCTTGGAACTTCTGAAATGAGGTCACCGAACGCGTAGTTTCTTGCTCAAATTTGCCCTGAAACTTGCTCACCCAGAGCACATAGCCAAGCGCGCCAATTAGGCCGGCAAGGGGAATTAGCCACCAAATTAAGGCGGTGAAGGCGTTGGACATAGCCCTAGCCTAGAGGTTTCGGGAAGAAAGTGCCCACTCGGGTTGTTTAACTAGTATTACCAATAGCGAAAGCTTGAAAGATCGCACTTTTGAAAGGTTGCCATGACATCTTTTGGTTTTGGACCCAGCGATAACTCAGACGACGCTGAAAAATCTGCCGAACTTGCCGCAGCTCTCGAAGCAATGCAAGCCCAGATGAAAGCACTGTTCGAACAACTTGGTCTTAACCCAGCTGGATTTATTAATCCGCTACTTTCAAATTCGGCAAGACCAGAACCGCTACCAAAAACAATTGTGCGCGATGTTGCGAAAAAATTTACCCAAGCACATGGTTCACAACCAATTGGTGCAAACGATGTTGCTGAAATTAAAACTGCACTTGATCTCGCCCAACTCTGGCTAGATGACAAAACAGATTTCAATTTGAATTCTTCGGAAAACCGAATCGCGCTAAGCCGCACTGATTGGGTTGATACAACTTTGGTTGGTTGGCAAGAAACTGTCGAACCACTTGCAGCCGGCTTATCCGAAGCGCTTGCTGGTTTGTTATCGCAAGCAAGTCAAGCTGCTGACCAAGCTTTTAATTCCGATGGTTCACTAAATGAAGAATTTCTAGCCGAAGCTGGTGTTGATCCAAATATGTTTAAGGGTCCAAATGGCGAAAACATTTTGGGCGGCATCGGAAATGCGCACGCATCTATGGAGATGATTGGTGGCCTGCTAAAAGGCTTTATTGGCTCACTAATTGCTACCCAATTAGGTCAAGCTATTGGTCAACTTTCAGCCAGCGTTACCGGAATCCACGATGTTGGTCTGCCGTTAATTACGCCAGCACACCCTGCGCTTATTCCGCAAAACATAGCTACTTGGGCCCAAGATTTAGATGTGCCAATTGCCGAAGTTCGGTTATTTCACGCACTGCGCGAAGCTGCAATCGCCCGCCTCTTTGATAACAACCCATGGTTAGTTTCATATTTGCGCCAGTCAATTACTGATTATGGCCGTGGCATTACTATCGATATGGAAGCGATTCAAGATCAAGCAACTTCAGCACTTAGCTCAGCCGAAATTGATTTAACTAATCCAGAATCTTTTGCCAACGCGGTTAACCAAGGTTTATTTACACCCGAAGAATCAGATGCGCAGAAAGCGGCGTTAACAAAACTTGAAGTCGCACTGGCGCTAATCGATGGCTGGGTTGATGAAGTTGTCACAACTGCAGCCGGCGAACGGTTACCTAATTTAGAAAAGTTACGCGAAACTTTGCGTCGTCATCGCGTAACTAATGCGCCAACCAAACAACTCTTTGCTTCGCTACTTGGCCTAGAGGTATCCCCTCGGTTAGCCCGCGAAGCAAGTGCGTTCTGGCGCTCAATTTCAGAGCTCAGCGATATCTCAACTCGCGACAAGATTTGGTCTGGCATCTTGCCAACTCAAGAAGAATTGCTTAATCCGCAGCTTTATTTAGCAAGCGTTGAAGTCCCTGATGATTTAAGCGGATTACTTTAAGTACTAAACACTCTCCGCTTTAAGAAAATCTAATACGGTAAAACTGAGTTCCGAGTTGGAAATAAAAAAGCGAAGTCCCCGGTCGCTGTTAAATATCTGCCTTCCCCTTGCAGATATAAAACTGTTATCCGAGGACTTCGTAAGCGTGAACTTAACGAAGTTTTCAATCTGAATCAAACGACTCTCAGATTGACAAAGTGAATCTTTACCTTGTAATGAACTACTTTCGCGCTACCTTTTACCTATGAATTCATCTGAAAACCAAGATTTGTTTTCAGCAATTAATTCGCAAATCACTAAACCTGTAGTTGATACTTCATTGGAAATTGCACCAACTTTGCCCGGTGTTGACCAAGGCGAAATCGTCGTCATTAGATCTAAGCGACGGAAGAAAAATATCTCGGCTTATCGCCAAGGTGGACAGATAGTAGTTTCGATTCCGGCTCGAATGAGTAAAGCCGACGAGCGATCGATCGTGCCTGAGATGGTCGAACGCATTCGAAGCGCCGAAGCTGACCGCACCCCGTCAGAATCAGCCCTGATCGCCCGCACGATTGCCCTAATCGAGGCCTATGCCCCCGAAATCACTGAACGCCCTGCCAGTATCGACTGGCGCCAGATGCGAGAGCGCTGGGGATCTTGCACCGGCATCGATCGAAGCATCCGAATCTCAGACCGCCTTAGGTTTGCCCCAGCCTATGTGCAGGACTATGTCCTCTTCCATGAAGCGATCCACCTGCGCTTTTTCGACCATGGCGCAGATTTCCAGCGAATCCTGGCCGCCTACCCTGAGGCTGAGAAAGCCCAGGCCTATCTCGACGGTTACGAGCTAGCCGAGAGCGATTTGGCCCCGCCGGCCCACTAGCTGGCCAAGAAAAAGCCTAAAAAAGTTCCCACAAAGTACGCTCAGAAACCCCAGATTGAGCGTGAGCGGGGGTATCGTAAAGCCTGCACGCAAGTAAATTTCGTCGAATTCCATCGACAAATGCTCGCGTCGATTGGAGGCTTCACATGGCAGAGACATACAAAGGTGACGCTTACTGCGTTAAGTGCAAAGAGAAGCGTGATTTTGAAGGAACTGTAAAGGTTTCCGACTCTGGTCGTCGCATGGCACAGGGCATTTGCCCAGTCTGTGGCACCAAGGTAAATCGCATCCTTGGCAAAGCTCAGTAATTTTTATCACCAAAAGTTTTACCGAACGACCTGCAGCGAGAACATCGTTGCGGGTCGTTTGCTTTGCCCGTCGCTAACTCAAATTTGCAGGCCACCTGACTCTGCGAGCGGTTCGCACTAACTTCTAGTAAGAAATCTGAGAGTTCTGCGCAGAATCTGACTCGACGCAGTTAGCCCCAATCGATATGCGCGCACTCTGCGCCCATGACAACTAATTCAGCAATTGAAATATCCGAAATTAAGCCTCGTTTGAAAACTGGGGCAATCATTACCGCCATTAGTGGCACCAAACCCCAAGCACATTTCATCGGCCATGCCAGCGCCGGAATTCAAATCAGTCATCCGGGAGCTGCTGCCATCTTGGCTAACTTCACTGGTTTGCTAACTTGTTTTGAGATCAGTATCCGAACTGGAGCGCCCTTTGAAGTAGTGGATAAAATCTGTGATGAGTTAGTAGCCGCCAATCTGATCGACCAGGTTGCTAAGCCAATTGTCTTAGCTGATCGCTTTCATTCCGAAAAAACTAATCGCAAAACTAATTCACTCGATCAAAGTCAAGATGCGGCATACCAACAATTACAAAAACGAATTGCACCAGAGCTCGGTCAGATAACTTGGCAAACTGGAATCATCGATGCTGGAGTGACAACTTTAAGTGAACGTCAATTGGTCGCAATTGATATTTGCAGTGACGATCGTCTAGCCATCTCGCTCTTAACAATTCTGTTGGCATCTGGAGTTTCTCAAACCACACTTGCCTTAAGTAATGTGCAGCGAGATATTGCAGCCGATGATCTCGGCAGCGGAGTCTTTGCGATTAGCGATCTAGGTACGAACTTAGTAAATCGCATTTCTGAAATCGCTCGCGACTTCGCGCTATTTCCGATCTCTAAAAATCCAACCACGATTAGTTATTTAACAATTATTTTCGGTGCCCCAGACCCAGCCAAAATCAATACTTTGCTGAGTTCTAACTTGCCGCACTTATTTGTTAGCGCACTTGATGCAACAACTCTTCGGGTTGGCCCGTTAGTGATTCCAGGAAAGAGTCCGTGTAATAGATGCATTGAATTAGATCAACTTGAACAATCATCGCTACTTAATCAAATCAATCAAGCTAGATCATTTGCCCAACCTCAGCAGTTAAATATCGCAGCCACGGCTCAAATTGCCGGCATGATCGCCCAATCAGTTCTGAACTATCTGGATACTGGATTTAGTGAATTAATCGGTACCCAAATCTTGGTTGATACTGCCCGGCCATGTAATCCCCAACACATCGCATATGCAATCAACCCTGCCTGCGGGTGCAATTGGTAGTTCCAGGTAGCAGAGCGTAATTTCAATGTGCAGGATTTAGATTTTCTAGCCAGAATTACCCCGTGAGCAACTTCGAAACTGAGATCCCGAAATCAACAACGGCGCGTACCGCCAAGATGATTTCTATTCCAGTTGGAATTGCCGGTCGTAGTGCACTTGGTTTTGGTCGCCAATTAGTTGGGCAATCCGGCAGCATGGTCTTTAGTGAGATCCAAGAGAAAACTGCTGAGCAAGTATTTAAAGTTTTAGGAGAACTTAAAGGCGGCGCGATGAAATTTGGTCAAGCGCTCTCAGTTTTCGAAGCAGCGCTTCCTGAAGAAATTGCTAAGCCATATCGCGAGACTTTAACTAAGTTACAAGAGTCAGCACCACCGCTACCAACTCGCGTAGTTCATAAAGTTTTAGCCAAAGAGTTAGGTGAAGATTGGCGCGATAACTTTGCGAACTTCGAAGACCAACCAACTGCATCGGCTTCAATCGGCCAAGTTCACAAAGCAACGTGGAAAGATGGTCGAGCAGTTGCGGTAAAGATTCAATACCCAGGTGCTGCTGAAGCTTTAATCTCAGATCTAAATCAGATTCAACGCTTTGCCAAAATTTTCCAACTAGTAATGCCCGGTTTAGATATGAAACCGTTGCTTGAAGAACTCCGCGCGCGCATCATCGAAGAAGTTGATTATCGTTACGAAGCCGAAGCGCAGCAAAAATATTCGGAAGTTTATGAAAACGATCCAGACATTGCGATTCCAAAAGTTGTCATGGCCTCTGACCGTGTATTAGTTAGCGAATGGCTTGAGGGCACTCCGCTTTCCAAGATCATCGCCAGCGGCACCCAAGAAGAGCGCAACAACGCCGGCATGAAGTTGGCTCGATTCCACTTCACCTCCCCTGATCGCGCGGGTCTTCTTCACGCTGATCCACACCCCGGCAACTTCCGTTTGCTCGCCGATGGTCGCTTAGGCGTGCTCGACTTCGGTGCCTGCAATCGTTTGCCCGGTGGTTTTCCAGAACCAATGAAGAATTTGCTCAAGCACGCACTCGATGATGATGCGATTGCGCTCTATGAAGGCTTCAAAAAAGATGGCTTCATCTTGGCCGATGTCGACGTCGACCCAAATCTGGTCTTGGAATATCTAGTGCCGCTAGTTGAGCCACTTAGAACCGAAGTATTTAAGTACTCCCGTGAGTGGCTACGTGATCAAAGCGCCCGTGTAGGTGACCCACGTAATCCAACTGCCAAGATCGGTTTCCAATTAAATCTGCCAGCTGAATATGTTTTGATCCATCGCGTAACCCTCGGCACTACTGGCATTTTCTGCCAACTAGAAGCCGAGGGCAAATTCCGCGACGAAGCACTCTCCTGGTTCCCCGAGATCGCACCGGCTAACTCTTAAAGCCTTAAAAGCAAAGTGGCCCCACGCGACGAACCGTGGGACCACTTGGTGTGCGTACCGCTGGCGGGATTCGAACCCGCGACCTGCATTTTCGTCAGAAGACCGCTCTATCCACTGAGCTACAACGGTACGCAAGGTGAAAGTTAGTTTCATTTAAAGAATTGAATTTTGAACTCTAAAACACTGTGTATAAATCTGATACTCTTTTGATTCGTCGGAAAGCCGCAATAAATTGAGCTATAGAAAAAGACCCCGCCAAACATGGCGGGGTCTTTTTCTATTAACACTTAAATAAACAGTGCTAGTTTTTCTTCAAGCAGCAATGCGTGGTCGCCCAGCTTTGCGCTTTGCCTGAATAACAACACCATCTTCAAAGAGTTCGCCGCCCCAAACACCAACTGGTTCCTGACGTGAGAGCGCGCCAGATAAACACTTGGCTCGCACTGGACACTCACCACACAAAGCTTTGGCAGCTTTGATATCTGCTTCGGCTTCAGAGAAGAAGGTTTCAGGTTCTGCGCCGTGGCAGGGCAAAGCATTAGCGATCGGATTGCCATATGTGCCGGTGATGTCACCGAGACCAATCTTTTCGCCGCTTTCGGCCCAACCTGGTACTAGTAGTTCGCTGAAGAGAACGCTCATGGTTCTCACCTTCTTTCCTTTGTTTGTCTTTCTCTTGTCTGGGTAGTTGTCTTGGTTTATTAAATTGTCGGGATAAAGAAAAAGGACCCTTAATCCTTTTGGATTAGGGCCCTTGTTTGGCTTATTCGATGTTATTCGAATGAACCTCCAGCAGACCCGGATCCGGCATAAAAATTGGCATAAGCTGCAAATGTGGTTGCAGTAGGCCAATTAGATGTCGCGCGCTTAGCTGATACGGGTTTCATTGCAGCACCCATAACAGCGCCACGCATCGCAGAAATATGCATCGCGTGTGCTGTGTGTAGATGTGCAGTTCTTTGCATAAGTGCAAGAGTAAAGCATCGGTAATCAATGACGCAAATTAATTAATTGCGCGTTCCACTAACTGGTCAGTAACCCTGCTTGCGCTAAGAAAGGCGACGGTTTTCCGCGATAGCTAATGCGTAATTCGCGCTTTGCTCGCGTCATGCCGACATAGAACAAGCGGCGTTCTTCTTCAATCATGCGGGAATCAAGCGTGAATCCATTGGTTTCTAGCGGTAGTAAGCCCACATTGGCGCCCATTAAGAAAACCCGCTCCCATTCGAGGCCTTTCGCCGCGTGCAACGTTGCCAACGTAATTACCGGCATGGTCGGCGGATTGTTTTGCTGCACGCGATCTTCAACTTCGCGTAGATAGCTACGCAAAGTTTTCGGCGAAAAGTTTGTATCTTCATCAAGCTCGCGCGCTAAGTGCAATAAACCTGCGATGCCATCGATGCTTTGGCCAGTTAAAAACGGTTGCGCCAACGTGCGCAATTCATCTAACCAGCTAATACCTTCAGTTGGAATAACTGATGCGGTACGTACGCCTTTTAAGAATTCTTTTACATCGGGGCGATCAAAGAAACGTTCGGTACTGCGAACTTGGTATGGCAACTTAGCGCCATTCATCGCACGTTCTAAGGAATTCAATTGTGAGTTAGTACGAGCAAGTACTGCAATCTCTTGCGCCGGCACACCACTACTTAACAAAGCCGTCATATCTCCAACAATGCCAGCAATTTCAGATGACTCATCGTTATATGCAAGAACTTCTGGTTTGTCGCCGTGATCGTTTTGGGCGTTTAGCTCTTGCCCCATAGTTGCACTACGAAGTAATGAGTTAGCGGCAAAAGTAATTTCAGGTGTTGAGCGATAACCTGAAGTTAAGCGAATAACTTCGGCATCTGGGAAACGTGAAGTGAAAGTTGTTAAGAACGAAGATGTTGCACCAGCGAATGAATAAATAGTTTGGGCTGGGTCTCCCACTACACAAATCTCCTGGCGATTGCCTAGCCACGCATTAATTAGCCTTTGTTGTAGCGGTGAAATATCTTGATATTCATCAACTGTGAAATAACGATATTGATCTTGCACGCGTTCGCGAACTTCGCGTTCTTCTTCGAGCATCGCAGTTGTCAGCAACAAAACATCTTCAAAATCCATCGCTAGCTCTTGGCGCTTGATACTTTCATACGCGGTGTAAACCTGCGCCACTTGCTCGGCGTTAACGCGCGGTTTAGCTGCGCGGTTATCGAGTTCAGTTAAGTAATCAGTTGGGCCGATCTGCGAAACTTTCGCCCACTCAATTTCGTTCGCGATATCGCGCAAGGTGTCGCGCGAATTGATATTGATCGTGCCCTGCAGCCCGGCGCGATTGATCGCCTCGCCTAGAAATCCGGTCTTAGTTGTCAGCAAATCAGGCGTGCGACCGCCGAATACGCTCGGCCAGAAGAAGAGCAGCTGCTTGAGCGCTGCCGCGTGGATCGTGCGAGCAGCCACGGTTGGCACGCCCAAACTACGAAGGCGGGTGCGCATTTCACCGGCAGCTCGGGCTGTAAAAGTAATCGCCAGAATTCGTTGCGGGTCCATCGCCCCAATGGCTGCGGCATAGGCAATGCGGTGAGTGATTGCGCGAGTTTTTCCAGTGCCCGCTCCAGCGATTACACAAACTGGGCCGCGTGTAGCTAAAGCAACTGCGCGTTGTTCATCATCGAGAGCTGCCAAAATTTCTTCAGCGCGAACATTTACCAGCGGCTCTTGGGTCATCGCCAGCTCTCGCCGCCGGTCAAACTCTGACCAGTAAATTCACCGTGCTCTGCGCCAAACCAACGTTCAATCATTTTGCGCGCAACGCTAATGATTGGTGGCAACAACAACGAACCATCTTCCATTGCCATACGCAATTGAGCACGTGAATACCAGCGAACTTCAACAATTTCCTCGCCATCTGGGCGAGCAGCTGATGGATCATCAATTACCGCTTCAAAGGCAATCATGATGCTTGCCGGAAATGGCCAAGGTTGAGAACCTAAGTAATTAATTTTAGAAACAGTTACGCCGCTCTCTTCAAATACTTCGCGCGAAACACATTGTTCAAAAGTTTCACCTGGCTCTAGAAATCCGGCAAAAGTTGAGAACCGGCCAACTGGCCATACTGCTTGGCGACCGAGCAAGATGCGATCATTGGTATCGCGCACTAAAACAATTACGGCGCTATCGGTGCGCGGATGATGTTGCGCTTCGCATTGACCACAAACTCGAACCGCTCCACCAAGTGAACTAGTAGTGCCAGCACCGCACTTTGAACACATCGGGTGCGAGGTATGCCAATTAGAAAGTGCTACCGCGTGCAGAGCTAAACCAATTTCTAGTGGTGAAAGTGCTGCGCCAATTTCGCGCAATGAAAGTAAATCTTCTGACTCGGCAACGTGGGCGGCAAAATATGGTGTATCAGTTGCGCGATCGATGCCAAGAAAATAATTCTCTTCACTTGCGCTGCCAGCGAAAACCAATTTGCCCGTACTTAGATCGGCGCTAACTTTTCCAGCGCCTACGGCTAAGACTTTGCCGCGCTTTAGTAACCCAGCCAGGGTCGCTGGGTCACTCCGCAGCTCACCGGCGCGGTCTATCAGGCTGGGGTCTTGGTTGATCGCGCTCATAAGAGGTAACGCTACTAGCCTTCACACATGAAGGTCACCTCGTGGAATCTGCTGCACGGCATGACGATTCCGCCTAAATCCGGCGATGATTTCAGCGGTTTTGCCCAGGCCGCGGCCGAATTAGGGGCCGATCTTTTAGCTATTCAAGAGGTCGATCACCATTTAGCGCGAACAAATGGAGTGCCCCAAACTAAAGCGATAGCTGATGCGACGAGGGCAGCCGATTGGGCATTTGCGCCATCGATTATTGGTTCGCCCGAAGGCAAATGGCGCACAGCTGATGATGAAATTGCTACAAATTCACAGAGCACTTCCGAAATAGATTCCGGAAGTTATGGCATCGGCATAATCTCCAAAATTGAAGTTTTGAAATGGCATCGCTTAAATCTAGGTCGATCACGTATCGGTATGCCGCTATTAATTCCTAATACCGAGACTGGAAAAGCAAAGGCGATTTATATTAAAGATGAGCCACGGTTGGCACTTGCTGCCGAACTGGAAAATGGCTGGACCGTGATCAATACCCATCTTTCTTTTGTACCCGGTATGAATATCTTCCAATTAGCAAAGTTAAAGAATTGGGCAGATACCTTTGGTGAAAAAGTTTTACTACTTGGTGATTTCAATTTACCTGGTGGAATTCCAGCAGTTGGTTCAAATTGGCAATCACTTCATGTCCAGAGCACTTACCCAAGTTGGCAACCCAAGATTCAATTTGATTACATCTTAAGTAAGGGCGTGGCGCTAAAAGATGTAATTCAGATTCCAACAAGTAAATCAGGAATCAGTGATCACTTGCCGCTAAGTATTAAGCTTAATTAAGCCACTTCGGCAATCGTTGTTTTGCCATGAGTTAGTGATTCGCGTTGAACTTTAAAGATTGAGAATAGTTCGAGGCGTTTTTCATCAGGGATTGCAAAGGTGGCAGCTTTACTAGACCAAGCATTTAAATCAGCTAAGGAGTTGCAGGCAGATAAGCCTTCGAGCAGGCGCTCGAGATCGCCTTCTGCGAGATTACGTTTAGGGGCTTTATTGCGGTTATTTTGATTGGCCCGCGCTACTTTTTCCATCTCTTCGCGGCTAGGGCGCTTACCTTTTGCGGCAAAGCCTAAGTTTGCGAGGCAGCGGCCAATGCTTGAAGTTTCGCAGTTCTCGCTGGCATTCGCGCGGTTAATAACGCTGCTGCCTTCGATTTCGGTCGCAAAACCGGTTGCTTGCGGGCGAGCATCTTCGCGATTGGTAAATGCTTCAGTACGGCAGACCCATTCCACTCGCCCATCGGTGCGTTCGGTGCGTTGTAGATCAGTAATGATGCGACCATCAGGAAATTTCTTCCAGAATGCCTGAATACGGTTTTCGACTGGCTCATATAGTTCGATATTGAAGTAGCTCATGGTTTAAGCCGCCGCAATTAGTTCGTTAGCAATCACTTCACCTGGGTTTAGTGTGCCGGCACGGAAAGCATCAGTAATTAGCTCTCGCCCAGTTTCAGTAAAACGAGTTGAGATATATGAGTCACGCGAATTAAAGGCGATGAAATCTAGAACCTCACCGGTTTCGAGATGGATTGCGTCGCCATTTACGTTCTTAAGATCATCGAGAATCTTCTTGCGGAAAGATTCGCGGACGGATTGCACGATCTCAGATTCGTAATTGGCGCGCACCCATTCGGTGAATGCATGCTCGTTGATTACCTCAGGAGATGCTTTCGGGGTAACTAATGAGACTTTGGCGATTTCCTCGCCATCAAGGTTTGCCTTTACTGAATCTGCACCAACGGCGTCAAGGGCATCGGCAAATTCACGACGCAGACGATCTTTAGTTTCTTTGGCAGCATTTGCAATAACTGTGATTGCTGATAACTGAAGCGCTAGCTCTTTTAGATTCATTTGGTTCACCTTTACTCATTAGTTGTTTCGCAGTGCTTAACACTTGTTAAGTGGTTGCGATGTGATGAGTAAAGCGGGCACCACTGACAAAGCCCCCAGTGAAGGGGGCCTTGGCGGCGTGTCGCCCCTATAAATCAAGGGTTTCAGCGCCTTTAGAACTTAAGCGTTTAAATTAGCCTTTTTCTGACGTGAAGCCATGCGACCACGTTCTGATTGGTCAAGGACTACTTTACGAATACGAACAACTGCTGGCGTAACTTCAACGCATTCATCTTCGCGACAGAATTCGAGAGCACCTTCCATGTTTAGCTTCTTAGGTGGAATCAAACGCTCTGATTCATCGGTACCTGAAGCACGCATGTTGGTAAGTTTCTTTTCGCGTACACAGTTAACGTCCATGTCATCGTTACGCGAGTTCTCGCCAATAACCATGCCTTCGTAAACTTCATCGCCAGGTTCAACGAAAATAGTTCCGCGATCTTGGGTTCCGTAAAGTGCGTATGAAGTAACTGTACCCATGCGATCTGAAACAAGTGAGCCAGTTGCACGCGTACGGATATCGCCGTACCAAGGCTCGTAACCATCAAAGACGTGATGTAGCAAACCAGTACCGCGAGTTTCAGTTAAGAACTCAGTACGGAAACCGATCAAGCCACGTGAAGGAACTTTGTAATCAAGACGGATCCAGCCAGTGCCATGGTTAACCATTTGTTCCATGCGACCCTTGCGAAGCGCCATCAATTGGGTAAGAACACCTAAGTATTCTTCAGGTGCATCAATTGTTAAGCGCTCCATTGGTTCATGAACCTTGCCATCAATCTTCTTAATAACTACTTGTGGCTTTCCAACAGTTAGTTCGAAACCTTCGCGCTTCATGATTTCAACTAGAACAGCTAGCTGAAGTTCGCCACGACCTTGAACTTCCCAAGTATCCGGGCGATCAGTATTTAGCACGCGCAATGAAACGTTACCTACGAGCTCGGCATCAAGACGGCCCTTAACCTGGCGCGCAGTCAGCAGTTTGCCGCTCTTGCCCGCTAGCGGAGATGTATTAATACCGATTGTCATCGAAATAGATGGTTCGTCAACGATGATCAAAGGCAATGCGTGTGGGTTTTCGTTATCAGCCAGCGTCTCGCCCAATGTAATTGTGTCGATACCAGCAACGGCGATGATGTCGCCAGGGTGCGCTTCAAGGGTTGGTACGCGCTCTAGCGCTTCAGTAATTAGTAGCTCTGAAATCTTTACGCGCTCTTGAGTTCCATCTGTCTTAATCCATGTAACAGATTGTCCCTTTTTAATAACACCTTCGCGGACGCGGCAAAGAGCTAAGCGGCCAAGGAATGGTGAAGAGTCAAGGTTTGTAACGTGTGCTTGAAGTGGAGCACCTTCGTGATATTCAGGTGCTGGTATTGCCGAAAAGATGGTGTCGAAGAGAACATCAAGATTTGTTTCTTCTGGCATTCCGCCATCTGCTGGACGAGTAAGTGATGCGCGACCAGCTTTAGCTGATGCATATACAACTGGGAATTCAATCTGTTCTTCGTTGGCACCAAGATCTAGGAAGAGTTCGTATGCCTCGTCAACAACTTCAGCGATACGGGAATCGGGACGGTCAACTTTGTTGATCAACAAAATAACTGGCAGATTCTTTTCTAGCGCTTTACGCAAAACGAAACGTGTTTGTGGCAATGGACCTTCTGATGCATCCACTAGCAAGATAACGCCGTCAACCATTTCAAGTCCGCGTTCAACTTCGCCACCGAAATCTGCGTGGCCCGGAGTATCAATGATGTTAACGATGGTGTCGCCGCGCTTAACAGCGGTGTTCTTCGCAAGAATCGTGATTCCCTTTTCGCGTTCTAGATCCATTGAATCCATCATGCGATCTTGACCTTCGCCCTGCACCTTGTGCGCTGCGAATGCACCTGATTGCCACAACATGGCATCAACAAGCGTGGTCTTGCCATGGTCAACGTGAGCAATAATCGCTACGTTGCGCAGGTCATCGCGCTTCTTAATTGGCAGGTCTTTTAGGTGTGCTTGTGTCTTAGACATTGAATCGAAACTCCACTACATCTCCGTCGGCCATTACATATTCCTTGCCTTCCATGCGTACTTTGCCTTTAGCTTTCGCTTCAGCCATGGATCCTGCTGCAACGAGATCTTCGAAGCCGACGATTTCGGCTTTAATAAATCCCTTTTGGAAATCGGTATGAATAACACCAGCGGCCATGGGTGCGGTGTCACCTTTATGAATTGTCCATGCACGTGCTTCCTTAGGACCGGCAGTTAAATATGTCTGCAGTCCTAAAGTTTTAAACCCGACATGGGCTAAAGTCGCAAGACCTGGTTCTTTCAAACCAATTGATTGCAACAATTCGAGGGCATCTTCATCGCTTAGTTCAGCGAGTTCAGCTTCAGTCTTAGCATCAAGGAAAATTGCTTCGGCAGGTGTTACTAGATCTTGTAACTTCTTGCGTAGATCAGCATCATTTAATTCAGCTGCATCTACATTGAAAACATATAAGAATGGTTTAGCAGTTAATAGGTGTAGCTCGGCAATTTCAGTTAAATCAATTTTGCTCTGCGAAAGTGGCTTACCTGATTGCAACCATTCATTGGCAGCTATCGCGGCATCTAGAACAGTTTGCTTATCTTTAGATAGGCGAACTTCTTTCTCTAAACGAGGCAACGCTTTTTCAATAGTTTGTAGATCAGCAAGAGCTAATTCAGTATTGATTGTTTCCATGTCACTGGCTGGATCAACGCGACCATCGACGTGAACAACATCGCCATCGGAGAAAACGCGAATAACTTGGCAGATCGCATCGGTATCGCGAATGTTTGTCAGGAACTTATTGCCAAGGCCGGCGCCTTCAGATGCGCCTTTAACGATGCCGGCAATATCAACGAAGGAAACCACCGCTGGCAAGATTTTTTCAGAGCCGAAGATTTCAGCGAGTTTGGCTAGGCGCTCATCGGGCACACCCACGACGCCCACGTTTGGCTCGATCGTGGCAAAGGGGTAGTTGGCCGCTAGAACGTTATTTTTCGTCAGGGCGTTAAAAAGGGTCGACTTTCCGACGTTTGGCAGACCGACGATTCCGATTGAGAGGCTCACAAGGAGTAGAGCCTACGCGAGTATGTCAGTGCTTCCTGCCACGATAGGCCCATGTCATCATCAGTAGTGGTTCTTTTAGCAGGTCTCGCCATTGGTTTAGCCCTTGGTTTCTTCATTGCCAGCCTTAAAAACAAGGCAGATCAGGCACAAGTTGATTCAGCTTCGGCTGGCATCGCTGCCGAACTTGCCGGAGCAAAGGCGCTGGTTGAAAATTTAACGCAACAAATCGCAACTATGAATACCCAGAACACTTCTAGTGCCGCTCTAAATCAAGCACTCGATGATGTCAAGACTCGTATGAATTCACTTTCGACACAAACTGCCGATGCCGAAACAAAACGTGCTGCTGCCGAATCTGCCATTAAAACTCAGATCGAATCCATGCAAGTTGGTAACCAAAACCTACTTGAGCAAGCCACCAAATTAGCTGGCGCACTATCTAGTTCTCAAACTCGTGGTCGCTTCGGTGAAGTGCAACTCGAGATGTTGCTAGAAAATGCTGGGTTAATCGAAGGCATTCACTTCGAGAAACAAAGTTCTGATCGTGGCAACGATGAAATTTCTCGCCCAGATATTCAGATCGCAATTCCTGGCGGCTCTCGCATTTTTATTGACTCCAAGTTTCCATTTACTCGCTTCTTAGAAGCC